>Ga0224507_10000007_pt1 | contig 127985 bp, 132 predicted proteins | sample SF_Jan12_sed_USG_3_FD_170159 | JGI IMG/M metagenome (GOLD analysis project Ga0224507, IMG submission 170159) | Sediment microbial communities from San Francisco Bay, California, United States - SF_Jan12_sed_USGS_13 | ecosystem: Environmental > Aquatic > Marine > Sediment | place: USA... | reverse complement strand
ATGTCCATCGCGGGCACGAGGCCCTCGGTCTCGTCCATGATGGACTTGGTGTCCATGTCAGGTATCTTCTCGGGGTGCTCGTGGAGCCGTATCTCACCTCTCCTGTGTACCTTCAATATGTGCGCCGCGACGCTGCGGTCGTATTCGGAATCGGGCCTGTCGGTCATTGTGAATATGGCGTCGAACCGAGAGAGCAAAGCTGGTGGGAGGTCAATCTGCTCCGCCATGCTCCGGTTCTCATCGAACCGGCCATACTTGGGGTTGGCCGCGCCCAGGACGGCGCATCTCGACTGCAGGGTCGCGGTGATGCCAGCCTTCGCGACGGAGATTGTCCCCTGCTCGAGGCTCTCGTGTATGCTCGACCGGTCCTGATCGTTCATCTTGTCGAGCTCGTCGATGCATGCGAGGCCTTTGTCTGCAAGCACGAGCGCACCCGCCTCGAGAGTCCATCTGCCCTCGCCAAACTCGTCCTTGACAGCCGCGGCGGTGAGCCCCGCCGCTGAGGACGATTTCCCGGAGGTGTATATCCCCCTCGGGGCGAGGTTCGCCATGTACCTGAGTATCTGCGACTTGGCGGTGCCAGGGTCGCCTATCATGGCGATGTGGATGTCTCCTCTGATGCGGGTGCCATCGTCCATCACCTTGGTGACACCCCCGAACAGCTGAAGGGCGAGCGCCTCCTTCTCCTGGAGATAACCGTAAATCGTGGGCGATATGGACCCGACAATCTTGTCGAGGACTTCCGGAGATTTCGCGAACTCCCTGATCTTCATCTCGTCTTCCGGCGTGATCACGATCTCCTCGTATTCGTGCTCCTCGTATTCGACCGAGTTGATGTCGAGCGTCAAATCGAAGAGCGTCGACTTCGTCTGAGCGCCCTTCTGATGGCTTTTGAGCACGCCGCTCAAGATGAGACGATCCCCTGGGGAGATTCGGCCGGATATGTCGTCCTCTACGAACCCCACCAGACGTTCGGGCTGAGCTCCGCCTCTGAGTCCCTCCGGTGGTTCCTGCAACTCTATCTTCTGCGTATCGACGAACTGCGACTTGTCCGTCAGCAACTTGAATCGAGTCGAGCCGCTCCCTCGGCCGCATCCGCCATCGTCCTTCGAGCATTCCAGTGGCTCCCTGAACTGCATGCCCTCCTGCTCTACAAACAGTCTCGCACCGCATCGCATGCACTCAAATTCCGCCACGGTCACCCTGGGGCGGACCTCGGTCGCCTTCCTCACGAGCCCTTCGACGGAAACGAATGTTTCGAGGTGCTTCGCCCTGAGCTTGCGTATCTCGATCCGCGAATCGCGCGGCAAACCCCTTATGCGGAAGTGTATGTACGGGTTCGTGAGGGCATGGGAAACCATCCTCCGCATGGCCTCCTCTGCTGACTGGACCGACACTGTCGGCTTAGTGAGCGTGTAATTGGCGAGATCGGGATCATGCATCTCGATGTCAGAGAAATTCACGTACAAGCTCCTGACCTCGGGGTAGAAGTCCGCAATCTCGTTTACCTTGTGGCGCATGTCCTGACCGCCGAGAAACTCTTCCCATATGGCAACCAGGTCTTCCGGTGTGTATTCCTTCGGCATCTTCTCTCCCCCGCGTCAAGCCGTCGATGACCGCGTCACCGATTTCCGCCGATTGCAGAAGGGTAACACGAATCGCCTATGTGATACAAAAGGCCTATTGCTCGACGTTCGATTCATCTCCTGCTACAGTTAGGCTTCCGATGGCGTCGTTCTGGAACTTCACGACCTCGGCGCTGGTAGGCGCGGCGCTGTAACCCTCCAGGAGCATTTCGTTTATGTCTATGAACGTCTCCCCCCAACGAAAGTGCGCCATCGTCCTCCGAGCGCGGCCCTTCTCTCCCATTATGTAAAGAGCAGCGGCGACGGCCTCCGCGCTGCACAGGCGTTGCGGTTTGCCGAAGTTGACGGGGTTAGCGGCGACAAGGAACGGAAGCGCCCTGTGTCTCAGGCCCTTCCGGAGCCTGGGAAATCGCTCGAGCCGGTTCCATGAACAATCGACTACCAGTAGGCCGAACTTCTTGACTGCGGCGACATCCTCCCTTGAAAGCGCCTTCGCCGCCTCGGGGTCGAGCACCACTGCTCCGGGTGGTATCTTTCTGACATCACGAGCTATGCGGATCTCCCCCGCTCGAACAAGGCGTGCGGCGGTGCACTTGCGCGGGTCGTCCTCATGATGCATCAGTGCGTAAACCCTTGACTCGCCCATATTGCCTGTCTTGAGGGAAGACGCCCATATTAAGACGTGCCCTCTCCATCGCTCAGCAAAGCATTATTATGCCGCCGGCGCGGATAGAGGGGACGCCACGATGACGAGAGAGTTACCGCTGACCTGATGATGACAGACGGGCGAACCGAGTGGCGACCTCCGCGCTCTGGGCGGCAAAGTTATTATCCCGCTCACAGGCATCAGCTATCCGGTTGATGAGATATGCCTACAGGCTTTGACTACCTCGGACAGGACAAGGCCCTGCAACAGCACTGGCTGAAGAGATTTGTCGCGATTCTGATAGACGCGATCATCATCTATGTACCGACAGTTGTGTTCATTTCCATGATCGGAGGGCGCTACTTGAGCGCGGGCCTGCTGTCCGGAGGAGCGCTGTTCCTCTATTCCAGCCTATTCGACTACGCCGTCGGCGGAACGATCGGCAAGTTGCTGATGCGCATGAAGGCCGTCGCGATGAAGGGGTCGCTGTCGTTCTCCCAGGCATTGATGAGGAACGCGACGAAGGTGTTCGGCCTGCTGCTGCTCCTGGATTGGGTTATAGGCATGGCTGTGGAGACTAAGGACCCCAGGCAGAAGTGGACCGATCAGCTTGCACACACATCGGTTATCGCACACGATCATCCGGGAGGCGTCTGAGTCTGCGGCATCGACCAGACCCAGCCCCTCTTCTCAATCGAGACCTCACCATTGACGAGCCCCCTGTGCATGAGCTTTACCAGGTAGATAACGGTCTGGTCGGGGCAGCGTCTGCCCTCTTGTGAGGCGAAGACCTCGATCTCCTTGGTCGTCAACGGCCCATTTCGTCGAAGTAGATTGACGACGAATTCGTCCGCTTCGCGCTCGCTCATGACATCGGTCTTCTCATCTCTCTCCGGCATGGCCTCGACGACATATGCGGTGGATGGCGTCATAAAGGCTGCGCTAACGCTGGGATGTGAATAAGGAAAAATCGAAGGATCTCGGAAGGGCAGAACCCTCCCGAGTTGTTTCAGTTTGGTTTCAGGCGGCGTTGGACTAGGCTGTCCAGGTCTGAGCGACCATCTGGCCGTCTGTGGGTTCATGCATTATGGTCACTGTGTACGACGTTGCGGACGCAAAGGTACCTGTGATGGTGAAGTAATCACCGTTGTTCACGATACCATTCCCGCCCAGGTCAGTGACGTTCAGGTAGAAGCTCGTGGTGTCGAGCGTCTGAGCGCCAAGCGCCTGCGTCTGCACACCCGTTCCAGTCAGACCCGACTGGGTCGCTGTGCTCCATGTCGCACTGTACGAACCCGTCTGCAGGATCACGGTCACGTCGGTCCAGGTCGTCTCGGCCGTCGGCGCCGTCAACTGCCACTTGTACCCGTCAGGGCTCGTTATGGCCGTCCTCGACGTCAGCTGCACCGATGGGGTGCTGGTTCCACCGGAACCGAAGCCCAGCACCATGACATACAGCACGGCTGCCAGGACGACGGTAATAGCCACCATGAGAATGGTCGCTATGACCGGAGATACTGCTTCGGCATCCTTTCGGAATGCCCAAACTTTCTTCATGTTTTGTCCTCCTGCGAACCTTTCGGTCCGCGTAAGAGAGATTAGCGCTGAGCTTTGTTTATATAGCTTTGCGAGTGATTATCACAAGTGAGCGTGACTTCCATCGTCATATAGCGAAGCGGAACATCTGGCTATGTCGTCAATATCGCGTATCTAAGAAGACTTCGTCTTCTTTCTTTTATAACCGTTTTGACAAATGTCGCTTTCTGTCGAAATTGCGACATCTTTCGAACGTAAATCCTCCCCCATGACGATGTTCAGCTGGGCCCGATGCCCGTCTCGTCGAAGGAGCACGGGACTATGCCCACCATCACCGGCCTGTTCCGAACCTTCTGGACAATCATGTACTTCTTGTACTCATGGCCGACTTTATCCCGGTCCAGCTCGAGTATCACATCCGCGAGGTCTTCGATGCTGCTCTGTATGCGCGAGTCGTGCACCCCCTTGAGCATCGTCATCAGCGTCACGCTCTCCGAGTGTTGCGTGTGGGCCTTGATGGTCCTCATTGCCATCAGTACCTCTGCGCTGTCGTAGTTCTCCAGAAAGAAGTCCAGAGAATTTATCACGACTCTGAAAGGGGAGTCCAGCTTGGATATCTCATATGAGAGGTACGTGAGGAAGTTCTCCTCCTTGTGCATGTCCTTTTCCTCGAACTGCCTGATATCCGCGAGCGTGATGCCCTCCTGTCGGAAGCGGCTTATCTCGAGCTTCTTCGCCAGCACGCTCTCGTAGTACTTTGTGCCGATGTTCACTATTGACAGGTCGGTCCTCCACCCGTACTCGCGCATCACGTTGAGCACGTCCTCGTCCCGCTCGGTCGAAGTGAAGTACGTGACCGCTTCATCCCCTGCAGACGCGAATTGCTTCGCAAAGAATTCCGTGCCTGAGCCAGGCGTGCCCGTGACCAGGACCGTGGAGCCCTTCTGGACGCCTCCTCCGAGATGCTCGTCGAGCGCCTTAACGCCGATGCTGGTGAACTTCATCTCAGTCCTCCTTGGGCCCCGTGCGTATGCCCTGGTCGCACACGAGGCTTACCATGTTGTTTATCTCTGGCGTTGAGTGTTCCTCCACGGAGAGTATGATGGTGTAGACGTCACGGACGCGAAGCCCTGAGACGAGGATATGGAGGAACTCCGACAGTATCCAGTTGTTGTTGTGTATAGCCAGTGAATTGATCGAGTCTATGACGACGACCTTCTCCTTCGCCTCGGACAGGCGGATCAGGTACTCCACCTTCAGCATAACGTTCTCCAACATCGTCGGGCTCTCGACCAGCGTAGTGTGGTCGTCCATATGGCCAGACGAGGCCCCCATCATGATGTGAGATATGCAATCCACGAAGTACACCCGCGAGGTGTCGATGTCCAGTGCCTCCATGACCCGCTTGATGGCCTCGAAGGATATTGTCGACGTCACGTAGATCACATCGGCCTCCTTCTTAGAAGCGAACAGGTCCAGGACGCCTCTCAGCACGTCCAGATAATGGTCCACAGACATCTGCAGGGATATCGCCGAAGAGGGGGGCACCTCGAGCAGTTCTTCCGAGACTCGTTGGGCAACCCGCTTCTCGTTCATGATCTCGTGCTCCCTCCTTTGAGCAGCGGGACCAGGAGCACTCCCTCTGGCGTGAGGTCGAGCACGTATTTCGCCCGCGAGTGCATGGTCCCTCGCATCTTGATGACTTGAAGCGTCCTCAAGAGGTCTCCCCGCCGCTCCATGTTGGCCATGAGAACGATGCCGTCCGATATCGCTTCCTCGACGCCGAACATGGAGTACGCGCTTGACTGAGCGGCTACCTCGCTTACAAGTATGGACGTACAGCCTATGTCCGCCAACGCCTTGCTCAGCTTCAGAATGAAATCCCTGATCTTCTCGGCCGTCTTGAGCTTGTAGCAGACCGAGGTTATCGGGTCGACCACGAGCCTCTTCGTGTTCAGCTCGCGCGCGAGGCTGGCGATGGCGGTGACAAGCAGGTCAATCTCCTCCATGGTCAGTTCCGCCTTGGTCATTCCGAGGCGTTCGTACATCACGGGGAGATCGACAAACACCAGCTTGCCAGATTTGACTAGGTCGTCGCTGAGGAAGTTGTAGGGTATGATGTTGGCCAGCATCTTCTCTGCGTCCTCCGTCACTGAGACGAAAAGGGAGTTCTCGCCCTTTGCAGCTCCGTGTATAAGGAACTCCAGCGCGAGAGATGTCTTGCCGGTCCCACAGCTCCCGGTCAGCAGGACGGTGTTGGACCGCGGGATACCACCATAGAGGACTGTGTCGAAGCCCTCGATGCCGGTCGCGCACCGCGACCTTTCGCCACTCCTCGATGCCATAGCAGTTCGCTGAATGCGGTGATTGGCATATTATGCTTTCTTGTGCGTGCGCTCGGGGACATCCCGGACAGGTTTTAATACGGGAATAGCGGTCTTTCCAGATGATGAAACCCGTCCTTCAGGTCGCTCTCGACCTCATTCATTCGGACAGGGCTCTGGCCATAGCGGCGGAGGCTGTCAAAGGAGGAGCAGACTGGATAGAGGCAGGGACCCCCTTGATCAAGAGTGAAGGGATGGACATGGTCCGCGCGCTGAAGGCCGCGTTTCCAGAGAAGACCATCGTCGCCGACATGAAGACTATAGACGTCGGCGGCATGGAGGTGGAGATCGCGGCCAAGTCGGGTGCAGGTGTTGTGGTGATACTTGGCCTCTCCTCCAATCCTACGGTCACCGAGGCTATTCTGAGTGCACGCCAGTACGGCTCAAAGGTGATGGCCGACCTGTTTAACGTGGCTGACAAGCCCGCAAGGGCGAGACAGCTCGAGAAAATGGGCGTTGACTACATCTGCGTCCATGTTGGCGTAGACGAGCAGATGGTCGGTGGTTCGCCCCTCTCAGAGCTCTCGAGCGTCGCCGAGGCCGTTCGCATACCAGTGGCGGCTGCCGGAGGCATCAATAGCGAGACCGCGGCGGAGGTGGTCAACGCTGGAGCATCCATTGTCATCGTCGGAGGCGCGATAACCAAGGCCAAGGACGCGGCTGAAGCGGCCTCCAAGGTCGTCGAGGCCATGGAAACCGGTGATAAGGTCGTGAGTGAAAGGTTCAAGAAGTACGGGAAGGAAGAGTTGGTCAGGGCGTTCCAGATGGTTTCCGCTCCCAATGTCACTGATGCCCTACACCGGAAAGGCGCCATGAAGGGCATCGTCCCAAGGATGGCGCCTGGCGTCAAGATGGTCGGCAGAGCGCTGACGGTTCAGACCGTGAACGGCGACTGGGCCAAGTCTGTCGAGGCAATCAACCGCGCGAGCGAGGGCGACGTGATCGTTATTGACTCGTGTGGCGGTGACATCGCTGTCTGGGGAGAATTGGCCTCCTGGAGCTGCTTGACTAAGGGCGTCAAGGGCGTCGTCATAGACGGTGCCGTGAGGGATGTGGATTCGATAGTCGAGATGCGATTCCCGTGTTTCTCCAAGCATGTCGCGCCCAACGCTGGGGAGCCGAAGGGCTATGGAGGCATCGGCGAGGAGATCTCCTGCGGGGGAGTCACGGTTCGCACTGGCGATTGGGTCATCGGGGATGAGAGCGGCGTCGTGGTCGTACCTCAGGAGAATGCCGTGGAGGTGGCCAATCGTGCGGTGGACATCATGGAGAGGGAGGAGCGCCTCCGAGAGGAGATCAAGAGGGGCGGCACTCTCTCTGGCATTCTGAAGCTTGAGAAATGGGAGAAGGTCGGATGAGCGCTGGCCTCAGCCGATGAAGCCGGTTTCGTCCGCGAGTCTGTGCAGCTTCTCGATGCGCTTCTTCATAGGCGGGTGCGTCATGAACAGAGCTATGAACCCACCACCCCTGAACGGGTTGACGATGAACATGTTCGAGGTCGCAGGGTTCCCCCGTCTGATCGGGTTCCGCTTGTTGCCTTCCTCGAGCTTCCCAAGGGCACGGGCCAATGCCAACGGACGCTGTATCATCAGAGCGCCCTCTCGGTCGGCCTTGTACTCCCTGTTGCGCGATATCGCAAGCTGAATGAGAAGCGCAGCCAATGGCGCCGTGACCATGACGACGAGCAGCAATAGGATGTTGTCGTTCCCTCGGCGACCCCCGAACATCATGTTGAACCATACCATGCGGGCGGCGAACGAGATCGCACCAGCGATGGTCGCTGCTACGGACATCACGAGGATGTCGCGATTCTTGACGTGCGCCATCTCGTGCGCCAGCACGCCCTCGAGCTCGTCGTCGGTCAGCAGCTTGAGTATGCCTTCTGTCGCGGCAACGACTGCGTTCTTCTTGTTCCTGCCAGTCGCGAACGCGTTCGGGTTGCTCGTAGGGACGATGGCGATCCGCGGCATCGGTAAGTTGCCCTTCATGCAGATCTTGCCAACCAACTCGTGCAGGCGAGGGGCGTCTTCTTTGCTGACAATCTTCGCCTTGTACGACCACAGGACGATCTTGGAGCTGAAGAAGTAGCTGATGATGTTCAGTATGGCTGCAAGCACGAGGAATATTAGCGCTCCCGTGACCCAATTATCATTATACAATCCGCCAATAACGTAGCCAATGGCGGTGAACAGGCCGATCAATAGCATGAACAGCCCTATCGTCCTCAGCGTGGAATGCATGGTTGCCTCTCCCTCTGCGCGTTGTCTTGTCCCATATCTCTCAGATTGTGGTCAAATAAGTATCTTTCGATGCTTCCACCGTATTGATTTGTCGACTTGACGCCGTACGTGTCAGTATGTGGCAAGGTGTAGGCTTTATTGGGAAAGACCGCTTACCACCCTCCCAGCGGACGGGACGTCCGCGTCACAATCGCCGCCGAGTAGGTGTTCGCAATGGAAACATCCGACGACAAGCTCGAAAGAAGGCTATACAGCCACGACCTCGCGCCGCTTCCGAAAGAGATGGACCTGATTTTCAAGACCATGCCAGACCAGGTCATCAGGCCGAAGTACGCCCAGGAAATCGCACAGATGATGGCGAAGGCAGTTTCGACGAAGAAGCCCATAGTGCCTCGTGGAGCGGGCACATGGGGGCTTGGTGGATCCGTTCCCGTACAGGGTGGCTACGTCCTCGACATGACGGCCATGAACAAGATCATCTCAATTGACGAGAAGAACCTCGTCGTGACCGTGCAGCCAGGAATCACTTGGAAGGCCCTGAGCGAAGCGCTCGAGGCCGAGGGGCTATTCCTGCCCTGCTATCCGAGCAGCGCGCCATCTGCAACGCTCGGAGGATGGATAGGCACCGGCGGGACGGGGATAGGCGCCTACAAGTATGGGACTGCAGGCAACATCATAAGGGACCTCGAAGTCGTCCTCCCAACTGGGAAGATCATCCATACGGGCGACAAGTACGTCCCGTCGAGCGGCGGCGGCCCCAACCTGAACTGGCTGTTCGTGGGCTCGGAGGGTATTCTGGGAGTGATAACTGAGGTGACGCTGAGCGTGCTTCCTAAGCCGGAGGTCCTGAGAGCCGTTGCGTATTCGTTCGAAGACCTAGCTGCGTTCACCCCAGCGCTGAGGAAGCTCTCGAGGAGCGATGTTGTGCCCATGCACATCATGTTCGGCGACAGGGCTCACTTCGATTATCTCAGGGCGGCAGGCAAGCATGCTCCCGACGTTGGGTGCATGGTAACGTGCGCGCTCACGGGGGCGAAGGAGAAAGTGGACCTCGATGAGAAGATGCTAGATGATATCATGACCTCGTCCGGTGCGACCAAGATGCCGGCCGACGTTGCCGAGCACGAGTGGTCCGAAAGGAGCTACGAGTTCAGGGTCAGAGAGATGGGCATTGGCGCAATTCCTGGAGAGATACTCGTGCCTATCGAGGGGTTTGACAAGACCCTCGCCGACACGAGGAAACTCGTGCAGAAGATGAAGCTCAAGGGACCAATCATAGGCACGGTCGCTGACAGGAACACGGTCATGCTTATGCCATACTACCTCACGGACGAGCACAACTTCCTCCGGTCGACTGCGGCGATGGGCTTCGGCAAGAAGCTCGGAGACATCGCATTCGAGAACGGCGGCAGGCCCGTTGGCCTCGGGCTTTTCTTCGCTGGCAATCTCAACAAGTACCGCGGGAAGGAGGGTGCTGAGCTCGTCAGGATGATCAAGAACCTCGTGGACCCCGAGGGGATAATGAATCCTGGAAAGGTCGTTGAAACCGGCACACGCTTCGGCATCTCGCTGCCCGCAGCGTTCATGAACTTCGGCATGAACATTATGGCCGGGATGAAGAGGATGATGCCGAGAGACAAGGTCGGAGAGAAAGAGCTGGGCAAGCTGAAGCGATAGTGAACATCCTCTATGCATCGACCTGCCTTGAATCAGAAACCGGTGTGGATCAGCCCTTCAGCAAAGAGGGGTAGGACTTTCTTATCAAGTGTGTGAGTCCCGCGCCTATCGTCCCTCCGAGCGCCACCTGAGCGACGTTGATCGGGACTTCCGCAAGCGCCTTGCCAAATCCGACGTCCAAGAACAGCCACTCCGCCATGAAGTAGGTGGTTATCATGAGGGCGCCACCCGCTGCGATCCCGAGCACGACCGCCCAGTTCTTCCCTCGACCGGAACGAGAAATCAGGCCCGCGACGAAACCTTCCCCCCCCTTCGCGACAAGGGTCACTGGCGCATAAACCCCAGCACCGAGGAGGACATCGGCCGCCGCTGACCCGACACCGCCGCAGATTGCGCCTGCTCGGCAACCGAAGGCTAGGGCGGAGAAGAACACCATGGAGTCGCCCAGATTGAAGTATCCTTTGGTCGGAGAGAACGGAAGATATGACGCGATGGTTATGGCTGCCGTGAGCGCCGCAAGGATGCCATACAAAGCGACGGTTTTAGGCGAGACGAACTTGGCAGGCTCGGGAGACGCCACGGGGCTTGGCTCAGATTCTGCTTGGGATTCCATCTCTATCGGGACGGCTAAACTCTGAAGGCGTACTTAAACCCTCCAGATGGGAAGGTACACAATTATCCTTTGACAAGTCGGGTCCGACGTCTATAGCGGGACTCCAAGCACGAATTTGAAGAATACGGGCACGACGAGCAGAGCGATGACGACGGACAGTGCCGCTGCATCTTGACGCCTCATCTTCGGCTCACGCAGATATGTTCTATCGGCCCTTGCCCCATATGCCCTCGAATGAAGCGCCAGGGACAGCGTGTCGGCGCTTCGCAATGCAGACACGATGGTCGGTACCAGTATCGCGACGTAGTTCCTGGAGCGTTTGAGCAAACTGCCTTTGTCGAGTTCCATGCCACGCGCGCGCTCGGCATCCTTGATCGAGTCGATGGTGGCGCTGAACGTGGGTAGGAAACGGAGCGATATTGCCAAGGCGAGTCCGAAGTCGAACCTCAATCCCATCTTGACAAGTGCGCGAACTAGGTCACGCTGCGATGTTGTAAACATCAAGATGTACCAGACGCACGCGAGACAGCCGACTCTGACGGCTGAAGTGACGCCTCTCCAGACTGCGGGTTCTGTTATCTTGACCGGCCCGAAAGTCGCCCAGACAGGGGTTCCGGACGGATCGAATATCGGCCACAGCACGACTATCAGCACCATGAAGCGTATCACGAACCTCAGTGCGAACCAGGTACGGCTTAGGCTGGCACGCGCGAGGAACAGCAGAATAAATATGAACGCGAGCAAAAGTGTGAGTGAATAGACATTGGAGAGCAGAAAGGCAAGCACGCTCAGAAACAGGACCGCGACAATCTTGACCCTGGCGTCAATCCTATGGAGGAACGTGCCGCCCTCGGAATACAGGTCCACGAACCCGGTCATATTCTGGCACCCCACACCTTCGCCACCTCCTCCGCGAGTTCGTCGACCGTCAACACCTCTGGAGACACGCCGAAATCGCTCAGACGATGTGCAAGCTGGATTGCCGCGGGAGGTATCAGGCCGCTTTCGTGGAGCGCCTCGGGCTCCGAGAACGCCACTCTGGTCCTGCAGTCGAGTACTACATGCCCGTGGGCCATGACCAGGACGCGTTCCGAATGCTCCGCGACCAACCGCATTTCGTGCGTGATCAGGATTATGGTCTTACCCTCTTGGTTCAGGCCATCTAGAGCACGCATCAGCTCCGCAGCCTCGCCGGCGTCCAGGCCTGTAGAGGGCTCGTCCAAGACGAGCACCTCGGGGTCCATGGCGATGACAGAGGCCACCGACACCCTCCTTCGGTCGCCGAGGCTGAGCGATAACGGGGCCTTGTCCTTGAGATGACCTATAGACATGAGGCTCAGGGCGCGATCCGCCTTCTCGACAGCCTTAGCATCGGCGAATCCGAGGTTCTTTGGGCCGAAAAGCACCTCCTCCGCGACAGTCGAACAGAACAGCTGATGGTCGGGGTTCTGGAAGGCATAGCCAACGGTCCGGGACAGAGCCGCCACCGATTCCTTGGCAGCGTCATTTCCTTTGACGAGTACGTGCCCTCGGCTCGGCCTGAGTAGGCCGTTGAGAAGCTTGGCGATCGTTGTCTTGCCAGAGCCGTTTCCGCCCACCAACGCGATGTGCTCGCCCCGCCAGACGTCCAATGTGACGCTATGCAGTGCTTCGGTGCCGTCGTCGTACGAGAAATCTACATTGCGCATAGCCGCGATGGGCCCTTCATCGGCCGTCGGGCATGGTATCAAGGATGTATCACCTCGACTCCCTTCTTGGCACTTAGAACGGTGGATATCTCTCTCGCGACGGCCTCCAGCGTGATGCTATCTATCTTTGGCCCCCCCACTCTCGTGTAAAGAGCTTCGCTGAACTCACAAAGCTGCGGGGGTGGAACGCCTATGAATCGCAGCGCGTTGGGGTCTGCTAACACCTCTTTCGGGCGACCAGTTCGTACAATTCGACCTTCGCTCATCAGCGCTATCCGGTCCGCGAATGCCGCGGCCTCTTCTGCGTCTCGCTCAACCACCAAGACGGTCATGTTATGCTTCTTCTTCAGGTCCGCGAGAAGGGAGTAGAGCTCTATTCTTCCAATGGGGTCGAGTGCGTAAGTGGGTTCGTCGAGAACCAACATCTCTGGGCGCATCGACAGGGCTGCTGCGATCGCCAGCCTCTGCTTCTGACCTCCGGACAGACTCGATGGGGGTCGGTCGTTGCATCCCAGCAAACCCACCGTCTCAAGGGCCCACTCAACGCGTGCTGCTATCTCCTCTCTGTCAATCGCCAGATTTTCAGGGCCGAAGGCGACCTCCTCCTCGGCACTCATGCAGAACAGCTGATTCTCAGGTTCCTGAAACACGATGCCCACCTTGGTCGACAGCGTCGCGACCGAATGTCGGGCTACATCCTTGCCGAAGACCTCCACTTGGCCCTTCAACGAGCATTTGACTACATGTGGTATGAGGCCGTTCGTGAGCATGCAGAGTGTCGACTTCCCCGCTCCGTTCGCACCCAGAAGTAGAACCCACTCGCCTCGGGCGATGTCCAGCGAGACGCTGTCGAGGGAATCGCGATCAGCGTCGGGATAACGGACACTGACATCGCGCATTCGCAGAGCGTTCATCGTGCAACCTTCAAGCCTCGCTCAATTGAGGGGTCCTGTATTAAATCTTTGGAGAATTACGGGTCGGCGCCAGGCGCTCCGTCCAGCTTGCATCAGTTGGGGATGAACTTTGCCTTCTTCCCCTTCCCTATGACCCGGATGCGGCCCTTCTTGCTCAACGAGGCGAGTGCCTTCGTCGCCTGATCATCAGGGAGTCGTGTCGCCCTGAGAATCTGATCCCTTGTTGACCCACTCGGAGCGATTGCGTTGTATACCCTGTCCTCCGCCTCCTCGCCGTTCTCCGCTGGCAGGATGCGGAGCTTCTTCGTCGGTGGAGGCGCGGGCGGCGGCACGAGGCAGTACCTCTCCAAATCTCCGTTCTCCGAGCGCGTGGCGCTGCCCGACGATATGAGGCGCCCGAGCGACAACGTGACCTGCTCTTCTGAGTATCCCGTCGCCATGGCCAGCTCGTCTATCGTCTTCCCGGTTTCGCCCAGCAACGCCAACACCTCCCCGTCGAGCTGGTTCTCGGGCGGGTGCTTGTCGCGGACGACAGACACGTTGTTCAGGTGAGTTCTCAGGAATTCCTTGCTGACCTCTTTGAAATGCTCCGGATCCGTCTCGAGTAGCTTCTCGAGATCCGTGACGTCCAGACCCATCTCCCTCCACCTTCCGATCTTCTTCTTGTACAGATCATTCTTCATCTCTGGCGGCTTGAGGTCGAGCAGAGGGGCGATTGGGCGTGCAGCGCTGTCACCTTCGAGCGGTCGGCTGACGTCTGCCAGGGTAGTCACGGTGTATCTTACACGAGCTCCCTTGAGGGCTCGATGTATTGCCTCCAGTTTGTCGAATAACCGCTCGTCCGGGTTGAGCGTCATCTCGAAATCGAAATCGCCAACAAGGGGCAGTGCTTCGACTCGCTTCATGCGCTCGACCAGCCGCTTGGGAGACTCCCCCTCGCTGCTGAGCATAATCTTGACATATATCTTGTTCATCGTATTCCTGGCGGGGCGCTTGATAGCGCTGCGCCCTTTTTATGGTTTCTGATGCGAAATCAAGGCGTAGCCCAAAGGCAAATGGCGGTTTAATATACGAGTCAGTCAGATTAGCAGCCGCGATGGTTTCGGACGAGTCGAGGAAGTTCGTAGCAAGGCAGTTCGCGCGCCATTACAGAGATTCGCCCCTGGCCATGCCGGACCGTTTCGCAAAGCGGGAATTCGGCTTCATGTTCTTCGACCGTCGTTTCATGATGAGGCACATGGCGTTCCCCAGCAGGGCTGCATTGAAACGCTACCTGGTTGAGAACGTGCCCGCTCATGCCTATTACTCCACAGCGTACTACGAGAAGCCTGACGCCCCTACGATGGGCGAGAAGAAATGGCTTGCAGCAGACCTCCTGTTCGACTTGGACGCAGATCATGTCAGGGGTGCGGAGGACTTGCCATACGAGCATATGTTGGAAAGGGTCAAGAAAGAGGTCGTCCGCCTCCTGGACGAGTTCCTACTGGGCGATCTGGGCTTTGACAACACGGACCTCAAGGTCGTGTTCTCAGGCGGCAGGGGTTACCATGTTCATGTGCACGACCCGAAGGTGTTGAGACTCTCTTCGCATGAACGCCGCGAAATCGTAGATTATGTAACTGGGACTGACTTGGACCTCGACTGGGTCTTCCCCTCCACGCCGTTCGAACAGAGCAGGTACAGGGACCGGACAGGAGTGACTTATCGACGCGCGATGCCAAAGATAGGTGATGGCGGATGGCGTGGGAGAATTCGGAAGGGGGTCGAGGAGTTGCTATCGGAGTTGGAGGACCTCCCAGAGGAGGACGCCAAGAAACGCATCGCAGACGGCCTGTCATCCTCGAAACGCGATATCGGTGCGAAGACGGTTGGTGGCCTGTACGCAGACCTGTTCGCGAAGAGCCGGGGCATAAGCGGAGCGGGCAGGATTCGAAAAGAGGATACCTACGAGGTGTTCTCTGAGAAACGCCACAGCGAGGCGTTTCTGGAACTTGTGAATCTGAGGGTGAGGGGCGATGTGAAAGGGGAGACTGACGAACCAGTCACATCCGACATCCGCAGGCTAATACGCCTGCCATCCTCACTTCATGGCAAGACGGCATTTGAGGTCATCCCCATGACCAGAGACGACCTCGACGACTTCGATCCGTTCGTCGACGCGGTCCCTCGCGCGTTCGAGGAGACGGATGTGGGAGTCTCATGTGAGAAGGCTGTCAGCGTCGAGCTGCGTGGTGAGCGCTTCGAGCTTGACGAGGGGCGCAACAACGTGCCGGCTTATGTCGCAACACACCTCATATGCCGAAACCGGGCGTCGATTGATAGCGGGCACACAAAGTATTTATCAGCAACATGTGTATAAAAGGGGCCGATGCCACTTTCCAGTAAGGTACTGGAGGACTCGATAAGGCTCGCGAAGATCAGGCAGATTAAGTGGGCCCTCTACATCGTCCAAATCATCATGCTGGTGGCTCTAGCAGTGTTGTTGATTTTCGTGATGGGGGACGCGCAGCTCAGGCCCGTTCTATACCTTCCATTGGACTCGTTCGCCGCCATAATGGTCCTTCTCATCCTTGTCATGTGCATCGAGAGTTTCTTCTTCAGAATCATGGAGATTCGGTTTGCCAGAAGCTCTTCTGCCAAGCATCTGATGGCGAAGAATTCGATACGGGGCGCCGTGACGGTAGCCATCGCGGCGGGGGTGGTCGTGGTCATTCTCATGACGCCGCCTGTCCTTTCGGTCATCCAGAACGTGACGAGCAAAACCTCGGTCCTCTCAGCAGAGGAACCCGTCATCTTCTGGTCCAGGGACCCCCTCGCATTCCAAGAGATGGTCGAGGTCAGAGTCACCGCGGTCAACCCCGTCGAGGTCTACCTTGTGGATGGAGGCCTATACGAGGCATTCAATGGCACTCTGAGCCAGATGTTCATCCTGCGACTCAACAAGGACCTGGCGGACTACGAGGTGGATGGCGAAGTGGTGATTGATGTCCCTGAAGCGGAGCATACCCAGTACGTCCTGGTCTTGAACGACGTGGACAATCCCGGTTCGGTGGCGAGCGTGACTATAGTCAGAGACGTCTCCGGAATTTTCACGGGCGTCGTGTCCCTCCTCGCCCTTGCGATAGTCGTCGCCAACATAGCATGGATCGCGTACCTTATGCCAATCGAACGCAAATACTCTCGAGGATCGATCTACAAGTGAGTGTCAGCGTATCGCGCAGCACATGCGTTTCTCGGTTACGCGCCAACCGTTCTCAGCGAGCGACTGCACCGTCCCCTGAGACGGCATCGCGATCCCGTCGATTCCTGCCTTCACCGCTTTCTCCTCCCAGGAGCGGTCGCCTCGTGGCCGCATACACCCGAGCAGGATCCGAGATTGAGGGAGTGCCGCCCGTGCGGCCTTGATGACATCTAAAATGCTGCCACTCGAGGGAGGGGGGACGCATTCGTAAGGTGTGCCCTTTGTCGGCATCAGGGCGATGATGACGAGCGCGTCCGGAGCATGGGGTACGAGCGACCTAATCGCTGCGTACTCGCCAACGACCTGTCCTTCCTCGATGCCCACGCATATATGAGGCGCGATGATCGGCGCTCCGAGATCGCGCAAATCCCCGATGACTGATAGGAAATCCGAGACGTGGGCGTCGATACCCATGGTCTTCTTAATCGCTGAATCGGAACCGAAGACGTCAACGGAGAAGGCGTCGACTCCGGAACTCACCAGTGCCTCGAGCTCGGTTCTTGACATCAGGCCGACATGGGCGTTGACTCGGAGGGTGGTGGCCTCCTTCACTGTGCTTATGGCGTCGGCGAATCTCTGCAGCGGGACCTTACCAGAACCATCGGACCCCCCCGTCAGTAGGAACCCTTCTCCGCCCGCATCAGAGATACGGACTGCTAGCTCTATGAGGGATTCAGGGCCGTCTACGTGTTCCATGCGCCTGAGGAAGACGCCTGAGCAATGCTTGCACATCAGCGCGCACCTGCCCCCAGTGACGGAAACGGCAGGGAAGCACCTACCCGGGAAGTAGCAGTCTATGGCCTTCGTCACGCTAGCCCAATCGGAGGGAGAGGTATGAATACGTATCCGCGGCAACGCCCAACTCATCACGTGCCGCTCCGCGGACTGGCATAAGCTTTATCTGAAGTTTCCTCTCTAGGGGCCTCTGCGGATCAGCATGATGGCTTTCGAAGTCAAAGGACAGTTCAGGATATCCATTAGGGATTGGCAACGTTTTACCATCGAGGTTGCGTCAGAAGACGAGGCGGCAGCTGTCGAGAAGACCTTCTCCCTGATGGGCAGCAGACACCATGTCAAGCGTCAGTTCGTTAGAATAGAAGATGTGAAGGCGCTCAAGCAGGACGAGATAAAGGATAACAGGGTCAAGCACCTCATGGAGGCCGGCAGCTGATGGACGAGAACGAGGCGAGAGAGGCCGCAGCGATGATTGAGACCGCGAGGGCGCAGTTGGAGGCCTTGGCTAGACAACAGGAGATAATCAAGCTCACCATCGACGAGCACAACAGGGCTAAGGACACCATCGGTAGAATATCGGCGGGCGAGCCCGGAGAGGACGTATTGGTCCCCATTGGCGCCGACTCGTTCGTACACGCGAAGATCTCGGACAACAAGAACGCGGTCATTGGCATCGGCGCCAGTGTGTCATTCCAGCATACTCCCGAAAAGGCCGCGAAAGTCATCGATGCGAGGATGGACGAACTGAACCGAGCGTTCAAAAAGATAACCGAACGCATGGAGCAGACAGAGCAGTCCGTGGCGCAGCTTTCTGAGAAGATCCAACGATTCTACGCGCAATCAGAGGCCGAGCAGGGGCGCTGAGGCGGCACATGTTCCGCGCGTTGAGAGACAAGTTGAACGCAGCGTCGACGGCCGCGAAGAAGAAATCGGTCGAGGACATGTCCGAAGTCGTAGGCGACTCCGGGCGGAAGCTTAAGGATGACGCTCTGGATGACATACTGGGGGATCTCGAGCTGGAGCTGTTGCAGGCAGATGTCGCGTTGCCTGTCGCTGAGGAACTCACGAAGAACGTCCGCTCGTTTCTCTCAGGCAAGAGGGTGGACAGGGATTTCAAGCTCGAGGAGGGCATCAACCTCGCGTTCAGATCCGCAGTAAAGAAGGTTATAGCGAGTCACGAGTTCTCGCTGGAAGAAATCGTCAAGACGAAGGACCGGCCCATAGTCATGATGTTCGTTGGGATCAACGGCACTGGGAAGACCACCGCCATTGCCAAGATGGCCCACCGATTCCACAAGGACGGTTACAGCTGCGTCCTAGCCGCAGGAGACACTTTCAGGGCGGGGGCGATCGAGCAGCTCACGCTGCACTCCGAGCGTCTCGGGTGTAAGATCATCAAACACCAAGCCGGGAGCGACCCTGCGGCTGTGGCATACGACGCGATTGAGCATGCGAGGGCGAGGAAGAAGGATTTCGTCTTGATAGATACGGCCGGCAGGATGCAGACCAACAAGAACCTCATGGACGAGATGAAGAAAATCAGACGCGTAGCCAAACCCGACATCGTGTTCTTCGTTGGCGACTCTCTAGCAGGCTCTGATGCAGTCGAACAGGCGCGTAGGTTCGACGAGGCGATTGGCATTGACGCGATAATCCTCACCAAGATAGATGCGGATGCGAAGGGCGGCGCGGCGCTGTCAATCACCGATGCGATAGGCAAACCCGTGGCCTATGTCAGCTTCGGCCAGAGATACGACGAGTTCGGGCGGTTCGATGCGGACTGGATGATTGCTAGGATCTTCGGAGACGACGAGGCGTCTTCTCCGCTAATTGCCTAACCGCCGCCGATGTTTGCGCCAGCGAACATCACCGCGTACACCTTCGCGTCAAACATTAATCCGGATATCTCGACGTACTCGTTGGCGTCGTGACCTGTCCCAGGTATCGTGGACCACGCAACTGCGTCAAGTCCTTCCCGTCTAAAAGGGTTGGCGCAAGTAGCTCCTCCTATTCCTATTGGCTTCGCGTCAAATCCACCGACCGCCGTTATCGCACGCCTGAGACGCTTCACGACCTCGGCATCGGGGGAGGTCTTGCCTGCGGAGACCGAGCGGTCCAGGAAGCTCAACTCGATCTTAGCCCCTGTCGTCTTCTCGTGCTCGCCTGCCACTGCTTTCATCAGGGACATGATGTCCTCGACATCGTAGTCGGGCAGCACGCGGAAGTCACAGGCGAACTCCTGCCTCCCCGGGACCGTATTGATGTTGGGTCCATTGGCTTCACACTTCGAGGGCACGAAAGTGCTCTGTGGAGGGTCGAACAATTCATCGCTCTTGGAGAACTTCGCTCTCAGTTGGTCCATGCAGTCGGCCAAGAACCGGGCCGACACCTCGAAGGCGTTGATGCCGTTGTCGGGCGTGCTTCCATGGGTCTGTCGGCCGACCACCACCACACGGATCCACGCGACGCTCTTCTCAACGACTGCGATTGCTGAACCGTCGGCATACCCATGGTCTGGAACGACAATTAGGTCGTCCTTCTTGAAAATGCCCTTGTTCAGGAGGAAATCGATGCCATGTGTGTTCCCGTACTCCTCATCGGACACAAACGCGAGGCCGATGTTGCACTCCGGGGTCACGCCCGCACGCACGATGGCTGCAAGGCCATAAAGAGATGCTATCAGGTCCTGGCCATTGTCCTCTGCTCCCCTCGCATAGACTCTGCCATCCATCACCTTCGGCTCATATGGGGGGGAGTTCCACGCGCTGAGATCGCCCTCGGGCACGATATCCATATGCGTGACGACCCATATCGTCGTATCCGCCGACCCTTTTACTCTGATCACGATGTTGGGCCTTCGCCCAGAGGGCACGCGCGGGTCTTCGGACTCGTAGAGCTCGACATCATCAAAACCCAGCTGCTTCGCGAGAGACAGTAGAAAATCACCGCGTTCTCCCTCACCAGTGCCCCCGTTCTCCGGGCCGACTGCTTTGATCTTCAACATTTCGCAGAGGGCGTTCACGACTTTGTCCTCATCATCGGCGATGGCCTGTAACATCTGCTGAACATTCATCGACAGCACTCTCCTACGCTGGTCCGTCAGGGGATAACAGCAACCCCGTTATCTGATTTTCGGATGGTCGAAGAGTCAGCTCTCGACCAGCATAGCGACCGCATTCCCCCCGCCTAGGCAGAGCGTCGCAACCCCACGCGTGCAGCCGCGCTTGCGCATTGCGTAGACAAGGGTGGTGAGCACACGCGCACCACTGCACCCAATCGGGTGGCCAATGGCAATGGCTCCGCCATTTACGTTGAATCTGTCCTCGGGCACCCCGAGCGCCTTCATAACCGCGATAGACGCACTAGAGAATGCTTCGTTGTGCTCGAAGAGGTCGATGTCGGAAATCTTCAGGTTGTTCCTCTCCAGCAGTTTCTGCACTGCTGGGATGGGGGCCTCCATGATCAGCTCGGGTTTCATGCCGGCGCTGGTATAGTCGATGACCCTTGCCAGGGGTTTCGCGCTGGCGCTCTCGGCGAACTCCTGGTCAACCACGACGACCGCCGCAGCGCCGTCGTTGATGCTTGACGAGTTCCCTGCCGTGAGGATGCCGTCGTCTCTGAAAACCGGCTTGAGCCTGCCCAGCATCTCTATGGTCGTATCCTCGCGTGGGCCTTCGTCCTCCGCAACTTCCGCAGGGCCCTTCTTCGACTTCACCTCGACAGGGACGACCTCCTCACGGAACGCTCCCGTCTTGATTGCGTTGATGGCTTTCTGATGGCTCCACAGCGAAAACTCATCCGCGGCTTGCCGGGTCACGCCATGCCTCTCGGCCACGATCTCTCCGGTATTACCCATGTGGAAGTCATTGAAGACGTCCCAAAGGCCGTCGCGCACCATCGCGTCAACGAGCTTGGAATCGAACAGTTTGTAGCCGAACCGCGCCTTGTCCAGAAGATATGGGGCGTTGGTCATGTTCTCCATGCCGCCCGCGACGAACACTCGTCCTTTCCCGGCGAGTATCGAGTCCGACGCTAGCATGACCGCTTTGAGGCCTGAGCCGCAGACCTCATTGATTGTTAGCGCTGAAACCTCTGGAGGGAGGTCTCCGTACAGGGCGGCCTGCCGGGCGGGGTTCTGGCCAAGGCCTGCGGAGATCACGTTGCCCATGATGCATTCCTCGACCGCTGTAGGCTCCACGCCTGCCCTCTTGACGGCCTCACGGACGGCCACGGCGCCGAGTTTAGTGGCGCTGATGCCCTTGAAACCCCCTCCGAATCTTCCTATAGGTGTTCTTGCAGCACTGAGAATGACTGGTTGATTCATTGCGGTCGCCTCGCACGCTCGAGAAAGGATGATTTCGCGCTCTATAATAAGTTGTTGATGTTCTCCCTCGTCATCCGCCGTATCGGCTTATAGAGATGTCTCCTGGATGCGACCGGAGGCTCATACCAGCCAGTTGTGACTCCCCGAGGGACTGTGACCGCTTCGGCCGCACTTGCCGGCATGCGTTCGCCGCAGACCTTGCAGCGATACCCCTGCCCGGCCCCCATCGACCCCATCCTCTTGGAGCAGCTTGGGCACACGGGATTGCTGCGCTTAACTCGCATCTCCTGGAGACCGACTATCTGCAACTTCTCCACATTGATGGTGCGCGGTTCCTCGCGAACGGAGCCAAAAACGATTACATGGTCACCGGCGACCAGCTTCCTGGCGACGCCTCTAAGCGAGCCGGAAGGCTCGTAGAATGCTGCGTCGACTTCGTCACCATCGGAGATTCTGATTATGACATGGCCGCCTTCAATCGTAGAGGCTTGGCGGACCACCCTTGCCGATATGCGCACTGACATGCCCGGAGCGAGCTCGTGGATACGCCTCGAGAGGATATGGTCGTCCGTGCCCTGGTTGGTCAGAAACAGCAGCCATGACGAAGGTGCTTCGCCTCGAATCATCTGCCTTGCCTCCAACAACTCCTCTGGCGAGTCTCCCCTAATGCCGAAAAGGACGGGGCAGGGCGACGCTGGGGTGATCGCCACATGCTTCATCTCGTAATCGTAGTTGTTGAACGTGTGGGCCGTGCGCCGGTCCATCTCGACCACGCTCTTTGGGTCGATCGCGCGCGGTGTCCCAACCAGGCTCGTGTCTCTGTATGCAATGACCTCCCAAGTCCGATCCTGCGGGCGCCAGGATGCTGCAGAGGCGGCGCCGATTATCCCGCGGCCGTTCTTGTATTTCTTCCACGAGGCGCCACATTCAGCGAGGCACGCCTCTACATCGGCCAGCTCGACCACGCTCCGTACCGTCTGCCAGTACATCCTGGGTGGAGGCCTGCGGTTCGTGCAGACGATTCCCGGGTTGGTCTTTTCGCACTCGAACTCAGCGACGCGTTCCAGGACTTTCGCGGCAGCGTCCAACATGACGCTGGATAACACGGGCGTACCGCGTTCGAACGACCGCACAGGAGAGCCATCTATCTCGCCACAGACCGTCGCATCTCCGCGCCCCTCCCCAAGAGGGAGACATATCGCTGCGTTCCCGCGGGTTTTCCACGGTATGTTTGGGTTGAGGCGCACCAATCTGGGCAGGCCTATCAGGTCGTAATCTTCCAGCTCCTTCAATATCAGGGTAGCGAGGAAGGTGGTGCACATTCCGTCTGGGGAGTCGGTATCGTCGAACGCTAGGAGGGTTGCTGCCACGAAAGAGCATCGGATGTGCCCCAAAAAAGCGTTGCTATCATTCGAAGGGTGCGACGGCCCATGCCTTCAGGTAGATAGTCATCGTCCTGAGGTCGACAATCAGTGTGCAATCGATGAGGACTCTTGCGTTAGCGTATGGGCTGAGCCACCCCTCGCAGGGCGTTACGCGTATGCGGTGCCCGCTCACGGGATCCACCAGCCAATGGAACCCCTCGTCTCCTTCGGTGGAGATTCTCCCTGATATATTGAACCTGTCGAATTCGAATAGCCGCCAGTGCGCGCTCAGGAACTCGACGCTCATGGTGAATGCTGCCCTTGAGAGAACCTCAACGGCGCTTCTGTCGGCGAACACGGCCGCCCCCGCCGGCTCCAGGGAGGTCGTTCCTTTGGTGAGCACCAGGTCGCCGATGGAGATCTCACCGAGAACGGCCTCTGGCCGTGAAGGCGGGAGGATTACCTGGACCGTCACGCCCGTGACGTGATCTGCGAGCAGAACCGAAGTATATCCTGAGTCGTACAGACGGATGTCTGCCACCACGCCGTAGACTCGTACGGCTGTGCCATCGCCGGCGTTGGCTACCTCCGAGACGCGAAGCAGGGGAGGACTAGCGCAAGACGCGCCCCACAACAGGGTGGCCAGAGACACTGCGAATGCTGCGGCGATTACTCTGGTGTTGGGTCTCATGGTTGCCGCATCGGGACGAGCCCGACGGAGAAATAATGCGCTGCTACAGGTAGCCAGAGCAGCGATTGAGAAATGATTAAGAGGAGACGAGAATTACGGGTACCATCGGTGAGATCATGACGAAGAGCCCGCTCACGGAATACCGGCTCGAGCTGTGTGGTTTACTCTGCACGCTTTCCATCTTCCTGACCATAGTCGGAATCGTGGGGGTTTTCTATCCCGATGGTCTGCCGGGATATCTGGCAGCACTCGAGGACCTCTCCGCCCCGTTCGGCGAGTGGGCGTACTGGCTTTTGCTGATTGGGCCCCTCGTGTTGCTGGGTTCGATATGGTGGTTGTATGATTACATCAAGAAGTCTCGGTCGCTGGAAAGGTTGATGGCGACCCCCAGCAAGGCGAAATTTGTAAGGAACCTAGATGAGATCGAGTATCTCGCATGGTCGTTGCCCCAACGATTCGAGACAAGAGTTATAGAAAAGAAGCGCAAGTTCAACATCAAATGACGCGGTCCGAGAAGAGGGCCCCCTTCGTTTCCTGTGGAACACTATTCGTGCTCTGCGTCGTTCTGATCTACATGGCGAACTGAGGAGATTCTGCCCCCTACCGCGCGGATTTCGACTTGGATTCTATCCAGGAGTCTATCCGAGAACGTCAGTACAAGATGTGTGGAATCAGAAGATGTCGTCTGCTCGACATCAACAAAGTCGTGAAGCGTTGATATTAATGAGAACGCATCGTTAGTCAATGGAAGACGCGCTTCCATTCGACATTTCTTTCCTTCGGATTCCTCAACAATCGTTGTGAGAGTATCGAGGCCTTCGCCGGTTATTGTGGAAACGAAAACGATTTCATAGGGCCTTACTAGGGCCGCTATCTCGTCTTTCGCCTCTGCCATATTAGTCATCGATAGAAGGTCCACTTTGTTCGCAACGACAACGACTTTCTGGCTCTTGATGCGAGGAAGCAGGATCTTGTCGCATGTCGCTACCTTTTCCTGAATGGTTACCAATGGTTCTCCGACGTCCACGACTATCAGTATTAGATCTGAGAGGAATATTTCCTCTAGAGTCGAACTGAAAGCGTTCACAAGGTCCGGTGGGAGATCTTTAATGAAACCAACGGTGTCTGTGAGCAGTACATTCCCAGAGGACCGCATCATCCTTCTGGTCGTAGTCGATAGCGTTGAGAAGAGCCTTCCATCAACTTCAACTTGCGCATCACACAGTGCATTCAGAATGGCCGATTTCCCAGCATTTGTGTAACCTGTTAAGGAGACTAGATAGTATCCTCTATCTCTACGTCTAGTACGTCTGATCTCTCTCTGACGTGAGTGTGTATTGAGCCCCTCTTCAATTCTACGGATATGGCTTCTCGCATGTTCATAGTACACTTCAGTCGCGTATGCGCCACCGCTGAGGAATCCCGGCCTTTCGCCGCTTTTGGCCTTGTGAATCCACTCTCTCAAGAACGGGAGTTCATATCTGAGGGTCGCAAGGGCGACCTGGCTCTTTGCCTCTTCTGTGTGTGCATGTTCAGCGAAGATTCTAAGGATTACCCCCACTCGGTCGATGCATTCCTTCTTGAACAACATCTCCAGAGCATGGTGTTGAGACGGTCTTAGAATGCCATTCACTACAATACTGTCAATATCTTCATTCTTGACGTCGTTGGCAACCTCTTCGATCTTCCCTGGTCCCAAATACGTATTCCTGTGGGGAGAGTCCCGCCTCTGAACTACCTCTCGACTCACCACCACTTCCAATGTCTGCAGGAGAGATCGCATCTCATCGAGGTCTTCGTTGATTGAAATCAAAATAGCCTTTCTCATGGCGACAATTACCAGGTAAACACTAATGACTTAATCAGCCTTTCAGCAAGTTCCATGGGAAACAGGCCCGATGAACCACGACTTCCTTTGGACCTTGAGCACCAGACAATCATACCCCTTGCAGAATCCGCGATTCCATCGGAAATGAAGGGGGCCCTCTTCTGATGTGCGTATAACGACGTCGACGGTCTTTTATTCGTAACCGCCCATTCGCATGCAATGCTGGCTCCCCCGAATCCCCAAAATTTCGAGGCTGCGGAAAAAATGAAATCTGAGGATAATATTAATCCTTAAGTAGCCTCCTTGGCATTCCCCAAATCCCTTAGTTTCATATGGACTGCGCGAGCGCGGCTCCATATGAAGCTCAGGGGGAGGGGAAGAGCTTTTCTTCGTATGCGGGGAACCACGATGCAAGACACGATATTTCAACAGTTCATACGGCCGAAATCGCTGTTCAAAGGCGACAGGGACGTTCTGAGGCCATCCTACATTCCGGACGTACTCCCTCACAGAGAGGAGCAGATCGACCAACTCGCGTCCGTCCTCGTGACGGCTCTGGAAGGGCAGAGGCCCTCCAACATACTTCTATTCGGCAAGACAGGTACTGGCAAGACCGCCACGATCAAGTACGTCGGGAAGGAGCTCGAGCGCGCGACCTCCGGGGCCGGGAATGTGCACTTCGTCTACATGAATTGTGAGATCGTAGACACACAGTACGGAGTCTTGCAGAACCTTGGCAATCTATTCATTCACGATTTCGAGAGCCGAATTCCTTTTACTGGATGGAGTACCGAACGTGTCTACCACATCCTTCGCGAGAAGATCGATGAGACAAGACGGGTGATAATAATCGTCCTCGACGAGATCGACAAGCTCGTTTCCAAGAGCGGTGACGATGTGCTGTATCACCTGTGCAGGATCAACGAAGACTTGAAAAACGCGAAGGTGAGCGTGATAGGCATATCGAACGACCTCAAGTTCACAGAATTCCTGGATCCGCGGGTCCGAAGCTCCTTGAGCGAGGAGAAGATGGTGTTCCCACCCTACAACGCCGAGCAGCTCAGGGACATACTCAGTCAGCGGGCCAAGATCGCCTTCGACGAGAATGTTCTCGAGGCATCCGTGATACCGTTGTGCGCGGCACTCGCCGCGCAGGAGCACGGTGATGCGAGACGCGCCCTCGACCTGTTACGCGTCGCTGCGGAGATCGCGGAACGGCATGGCCTTCCCGCCGTCGCCGAGGGCGACGTGGGCAGGGCGAAGAACAAGATAGAGCTGGACTGCGTCACGGAGGCCGTGAGAACCCTCCCGCTGCAGTCAAAACTCGTACTCATGGGGGTCGTGTTGAACGAGGAGGGCGGCAACGCAAAGCTGACGACTGGCGACTTGTACGAGACCTACAAGGAACTATGTCAGTGCACCTCGGTGGCGATTCTCACCCAGCGCAGAGTCACAGACCTCATATCCGAGCTCGACATGCTCGGCCTCATTCACGCCCGTGTCAAGTCGTTCGGCCGTGGCGGCAGAACGAAAGAGATCGAGCTCAGCGTCCCAAACGAAGAGGCGAAAACGACTCTCCAAGACGACGAGACAATCGGTCAGCTCAAGAACTACAGGCTGCGCTATCAGACTACGCTCATGTGATGTCCTCCGGCGATTCCGGGGTCGGAGCGTCCTCTCCCGAAGATGGTGGGGGCTCCGATGGCGTAGTATCCGGTCCGGCCTGTGCCGACGAGTCCTTCAACCGCTCCCTCTCGTACTCCAATCTCGCCGTTTCGCGTCGCATCGATATCCTCTTTCGGACGCGGTATGTCAAAACCACGTCGATGACGATTGGCACGACGACTATCACTATCATGGATATCCAGAGGTTCCTGACGCTATTCTCCGGGGCCTCGCTCTTGAGAGTGTCCGATAGCCAGAGCTTCAGCAGGCCGAACCACGGTATCTCTCCTCTCGCCTTGCCGACAATCCAGTCCGGGTCAACGGGGGAGTAGGACTCGCGGGACCTCTGGTCTATCCATGTGTTATGGTCTCCTCGAGTGATAAAACCGCTTCGCGGCGTGCCGACCCTGTCGAACTCGCCAAGGATGTAGGCGATGTCGATCGACACCGTTGCGTCTCTGAAACCGTAGTGGAAGATCGATATCCTGCTGGTTAGCCGATCCCAAGAGTCCAACGGATCTGATGCGGACCACTTCTCATCGGGCAGGTCTCGCAGCCCCTCGCATCTGTAACTGTCCCCTCCCGGGTTGGCCTCCAAGTAGACGACCGCTCTGTGTATAATCGGCGTGTCCGTGGAGTCGCCCATCTTGTTGTAGACGACCACGTCGCCGTAATCTCCGTAGGTCCGATGGCCCGTGACGAACCCTTCTACATAGGTCTCGACGTCTTCCGCCGCGTCTATGTCCTTGATGAGGACCATGTCTCCCGTGTCTATGACTCCGATATAGCTCACGTTCTCCTCGCTGTGCATCATGCTCTCGGATTCGATGACTACAAGAGGGGGCCAAAGTCCGGTGTACGCATACATCACGAGAAGAATCGAGACTACGAATGCGAGCGCGATGCCCGCATCTCTGAGAAACTGAACAGCAGGGCTTCGTCGCTTGCGCCGCGGGGGCTCTTCCACAACCTCACTGGTCACGACGCGTAAAGTGGCCGCCCGGTATAAAACTGATACGGTATATCAGGCGGTTAGCGTGTGCTGCGCAGATGACAAAGTGAAGGGGTTTGACAGGGGTTTGAGATCCCGACCGTTTTCAGGCCGTCACATTGCACGGGCAGGTCTCATAGGAGCTGTTGTAGTCGTATGAGTAGTCGTAGTTGTAGTTGTGGGGGCCTGTTCCCTCTCCGGACCACTGCCACGAGTGCTGATGCGCCCACTGATGAAGCGCCTCAAGCCCGACTGCTTCCGCGACAGGCTCCGAGGCGACAGCGGCGCCCGCGACTCCGACGACCGCAACGGCTGCGATAACTGCTAGCAGCGCATAGGTTTTCATGTTTCGTTTCCCTCCTTCATAGCGCCCCTCTGCACAGCGGCTTCTGTACCCGGGGCATCTTGTGTATACGTTGGGTTGAAAGGGTATATGGAACTACGCTGAAAAGTGCCTCCAGGCTTTTCACGTGGGTGAAAAGTGAGCTGAAAACCCCCCTCTCAGACATCCTCCACGGATATCTTGACCCTGTTCGTCGAACCGTGCCTATCCTTGGTGATGACGCCCTTCTCCTGGAGCCGATCCAAGACCCTAGAGACCTTGGCATTGGACATCTTTGTACTCTTGATGAGGTCCTTCTGCAGGGCCGCGCCGCCGGCGTCCATGATCGCCTTGAACATGATCCGCTCGTCGCCGGTCAGGAGCCGCAGTATGATGTAGGTCTCCCGCTTCACGTCGTCGGGCGAGGTCTCGGCGGCGTCTTCGGCATCCTCAGGGTCCATCGGTACAACCGCATCCGGCTCACTCACCGTGCCCGGGTCAATAGTCCTCTCTGCCGGAGGCGGTGGGGGCAATGGTCTCATGGACGGCGGCAGGGGCTCGTACTCCTCCCTCAGCAGGATGAACATGACCGCGATCGCGATAAGAAACGAGGACACGACCATTACCGCGAGGTTCGTCGAGGTATAGACATGCTTGTCACCCATTCCCGGAGTCGTCGTGTCGTCCGCGACTGGCTCCTGCGCGAAGAGGAGGGAGTAGCTCAATAGTATGATTGCTATGGCTGCTAACACGGCCGCCGCGACCTTCGTCCATTTAGCCATCGTGATTCTCCCGGCACCCTGGGCGCTCGAGCGAATTAAACACCGCTGGGATATATCTATCCTTCCCAGACTGACTCCTTCACAGCTCCACAGAGGCGCAACTTAAAGAGGGGAAGCATCATTTCCGCCAGAGGAGACTGATCATTGTGGCCGAAGACCACAACAGGCGCATATCGAAGGACCGGTACTTCATGAACATAGCCATCGAGGTGTCCCGCAGGAGCACATGCACGCGGAGACAGATCGGGGCGTTGATCGTGAGTGATGTCGGGGAGATCAAGAGCACCGGATACAATGGCAACCCTCGCGGACTCCCACACTGTGAGGAGATGGGCTGCATAAGGGACAAGATGAACATCCCGTCCGGGACGCGTCTCGAGACGTGCACCGCCGTGCACGCAGAGCAGAACGCCCTCATGCAGGCGGGCACCAACGCGCGGAGCTCGACCTTGTACTCGACCATCGTCCCATGCCCGATCTGCGCGCGCATGATTCTCAACGCGCAGGTATCACGGGTCGTTTACATAGGCGACTACTCGGACCTGTCCGGGCTGGAGCTGCTCGAACAGGCCGGCGTCGCGGTGACACGTATGGATGCCAAGGAGTTCGAGGAGCGACTCTCGAGATAGACGTCGCCCGCTATGGCGTCACATCGCTTTCGCCTGGCTATGCGCGTGTTTGCCTACTTCGTTCGGGTGATGGGGGCGTAGCCGTACATCTTCATGGTGTAGGAGTAAGCCATGATCACCAGATCCCAACCTGAGTCTGTTACGAAGTCAAGTCCTACCTCATTGTAGACCCGTTCGTCGGCGTCCCAGTAGGCCTGGAACACACCTATAGACGGGCACACGAATACGCCAAGGCCGGTCGCTATGCCCCTGAACCTCCAGCTGGCCCAATTGTGCACGATGGCGTCATCGGCCGCGGCGACTATGGCGTCGCAAGCCTCGGCGACGTCGGGGCGACTGTCCCGGAGGCTGTCACCTAGGGTCGTGAACATCACGATGATGTCCGGATAGTACCAGGTCCCCATGGTGTTCATCCATAACGACGCGTCCGCGTAAATCGAGGCGGTCTTGAACGGCATCCCGATCGCGTTGTCCTTCGGGAGCACGACGTCTCTGAAATCGCAGAACGCGGCTTTCAGTGGGTCAAGCGCCTTGAGGTCCACGACCGAGAGCGCTGCGAAATCCTGCATGTACGGATAGAGTGTCTGCAGCGTGTGCAGCGGCGCGGAATACCATGCGCCATAGTCGTCCACCAGCTTACAGGCGAGGTCGCGCGGCGATATGTCCGGGTTCGTCGTGAACCCTGACATGAGCGCGATGTAGTTCTGGCCGTCGAACGGCACGCCCATCTGTGAGGCCACTAAGTAGGAGGCCAACTCCCTGAGCTCGTAGGCGATCTCCACCGTCCCGAGGGTGCAGGCATCGAGAGAGATGATGTCGATGCTCCCGCCAGAAGTCTCCAGGCCCGTTCGTATGCCGTTCCCGAGATCGTCTATGGACATCCACTTCTTCAAGACATCAGAATCGGGCACGCCCTCGTCCGAACAGAGGCCGAGGTAGCCGTTCCCGTGATTCTGAACCATCAGCATGAAGTTGTCCGCTGCGAGGATGGGTTCCGTGAGTGCGTAGTCCACGAACGATGCCAAGGTCTCGGGCGACGCCGAGTCGATCTCTTCGAAGCTCGCACGCTCAATCCATCCCTCCTCGGTCAATGTGCTGATGTTGGCCGGAAGCTCGAGCCTGTCGATGAACACACACAGCGCAACGTCGTCCCTGTTTTTGAGCTCGTCTATCCAAAGGTCGACGAAGTATTCTGTGTATTCGTCCAGATTGTTGTCGCTGGCCCAGTACATCGCGATGGTCCACTTCCTCGGGTTGTCCAAGGGCTCGTAGTCCTCTGCATCACTCTGAAGATCCTCATCGTACGCGTTCGCCGTCGCCACCGCGACAAACGCCGTCGCACCCAACAGCGCGCACATGGCGATGACGCCAAACGCCCTGATGGGCGATAATCTGCCTTCACTTTGCTCCACCATAATTGCTCCTCCCGGCAGAAGAGGCCCCCGATTCGACCCCGTGACTCCCTCTTCCGATGTGGGGCGAAGGCCCCCGACGCTAAATAAACCTTACAGGTCAGTACTCTTGCAATGAGCATTTCTGCGCATCTGATGCATCTGCTTTCAAGACGCGCCGCTCAGCACGCGACATCTTCGACGGCGTCGCCGAAGCGCGGTGGTGATAAATCGCATCGGATGCACGGCACGACGGGCCCGTCCGGCCGCCATCCAGACGCGCCGGTGCGATGTGTTGCGCATGCCCGGTTTTCTAGCAGCCTATTTATATCCTGACGGCATGCGCAGGAGGGGGGCAATCCGAGATGAGCAAGGCCGCCATCCTTAACCAGATTCGTGAGGCTGAGGAGAAGGTCGAGGCCGTGATCAAGCAGGCCGAGGAGAAGAGGCGTTCACTCCAGGCCGAAGGAAAGCGTCGCGCGCTTGAGAAGGTCGAAGCCGCCGAAGCCTCGATGATGAAAGATATCGAGACCCGACGTGCGAGCGCGAGGGCACAAGTCGAGGCACGTAAGAACAAGGTCCTCGAGGAAGGCCAGCGACGCGCCGAGGCGTTGGAGTCAAACGCGACGCGCAGCGCGGTCAAGGTCAAGTCGTACGTGCTCGCAGAGTTCGAGAGGGCAGCTGATGCTTAGACCCGAGAAGATGACCCGGGTAGTCGTCGTCGGCGCGATCGACAGCCTCGGCGTGACGATCGAGAGGCTATACGAGCTCGGGGTATTGCACCTCATAGACTTCACGACCCAGGACGATGATTTCAAGATCGGGCAACCGCTCCCCCGGGCGTCAGCGGCGTCGCAGAAGCTGCTGAAGCTCAGGGCGATGATTCGTTCGTTGGAGATAGACGAGCACAAACCCTCGGAGCGGCTGCAGGTCCGCGAGATTGAGGACAAGCTGGACCAAGCACTAGTGACCATGGATCTCAACATCTCCGGCAAGGTCGAGTCCAAGCAGAAGATACAGGCGCTCATACGCGAGAAGGATGCAGAGATACGCGCGCTGGAACCGTTCGCGTCGTTCGGACTCAGCGTCGGCGACTTCAAGGAATACGGCAATGTGGCAGTCTTCGTCGGCATATGTCGGACGGACCCCGAGGGGACCATCCTGCAGAAGGCAGGCGACCACGAACTCTTCAAGGCGGAGAACCCTGGTGGCTTCGCCGTGGCGCTCTTCGCCAGGATGGAATCGCAGGTCGATGTGGGGCGCATATTGGCGGACCATGGCTTCCAGGAAGTCAAGTTACCGGACGTGGATGGAAAGATAGACGAGATAGTCGCCAGAAACCGAAGGGAGATCAAAGAGGTCGAGGGCGACCTCAGAAGAATCGAGGCCGAGCTCGACGATTCGCGCAGGCATTTCGCAGACCTTATCGTGGCGTCAGAGGAGCATCTCGCGATTGAGGTGAAGAAAGCGGAGACGCCACTCCACATCGCGACGAGCGCACATTCGTTCGTCATGGATGGCTGGATGCCGTCCGCCCGCGCCAAGGAGATACACGACGGTTTGGACAGGACGTGCTGTGGGCTGGCGTTTGTTGAGGCGCTCCCCGAGGAGAAGGAGGACGAGCCACCGGTGAAGCTGCGCAACCCGTATATCATGAAGCCGTTCGAGTTCTTTCTGAGCCTCGTCTCGACCCCGAAGTACAAGGAGGTCGACCCGACGTTCATGCTGTTCATCACATTCCCTCTGTTCTTCGGCTTCATGATTGGGGACCTGGGCTTCGGCGCAGGGCTCTTTCTCCTTGGGCTGACGCTGCGGCTGAAGTTCAAGGAGTCCCCGGACCTCTCGCGTCTCGGCTCCATCATACTCGCAGGCGGTCTGGTGGCGAGCATATTCGGGCTGTTCGTGTTCGCCGAGGCGTTCGGCGTGCCGTTCCACCCGCCGGCGGAGGTGCACGACGAGTACTCGTGGGAGTCTGTCGCGAACATACCAATCCACCCAGTGCTGGACAAGATGCACGATATCAAGGAGCTGTTGGCGATATCGATACTCGCCGGATGGCTTCATCTGACCGTGGGGTTCTCCCTCGGCTTCATCAACCATTTCGGTCACAACAGCAAACATGCGTTCGCGAAGGTCGCGTGGTTGCTCATACTGTTCGGCATGTTCGCCGAGATGATGCTCATCGCTGGCAATGCCGCCTGGACGAGCGAGTTCGTGAACTCGACCGTGCTCGCCCCGCTTCCAGACATCACGACGGCGATCGCCGGGATAACCGTCTCCATACCCGCGGTGGTGTTCATCCTCGTGGGCGTTGTCGCGCTACCGTTCACCGAGGGCGCGATGGCGTTGTCCGAGGTGGTCGGATTGTTCACGAACCTCGTGTCCTATACGAGATTGGCCGCGTTGGCGGTCGGCAAGGGTGCGATGGCATTGGCGTTCAACTCGATGTTGCTCCCGTTGGTGTTCGACAGCGGCAACGTGGCGTTCATCGTGCTCGGGGCACTGGCGCTGTTCGTCACTCAGATGTTCTTCGTGTTCTTCCTCGGGGCGTTGTCCGCGGGGATTCAGGCAATCAGGTTGAATTACGTGGAGTTCTTCCTCAAGTTCTTCGAGGGGGGCGGAACGGATTTCGAACCCCTGAGTTACGAGAGGAAGCATTCGATCGCAGAAACAAGAAAGCAGGAGGCGTAGTGAGATGGATATAGGAACTGGTTTGGCGCTGCTCGGAGCGGGCGTCGCGATAGGTGTCGCGGGCCTGGGCACGGGCGTGGCGCAAGGACAGGTTGGCGCGGCGGCAGTCGGCGCGACTGCGGAGAACCCAAAGATGTTCGGTAAGGGAATGATCCTGATGGTGCTTCCCGAGACCATAGTGATATTGGGGTTCGTCGTCGCGTTCCTGCTGATGAACGCGGAATGATCAGGACCGGATAAGAGGTCGAACCGCAAGTCGCTGCAGAGCAGAGAGCGTGAGTTCCATGGGCTTGGAGAAGTTGGTAGAAGACATCCTCCGGAAGGGGGACGAGCGTGCGAAGGAGATCATCAGCCAGGGCGAGGCCGAGAGGGATGAGCGCATCAAGCTGGCCGATAAGGACATCTCCGAGAAGCGCGTGCTGGCGGAGAAGCGTCTCGAATCGCAGGTATCACAGATGGAGCAGCACGAGCTCTCGAGCGCGGAACTCGAGTCTCGCAAGATGCTGCTCGCCGCGCAGCGGGAGGTCTTGGAGGACCTCAGGGAGCGCATCCTGGTCGAGCTGAGCGATTATCCGGAGGACAAGCGCCGTGCGCTGTACACCAAACTATTCGCGAATGCGAAGTCCGTCCTCGGAGACTGTTACGTCTACTCCAACAAAGCCGACGAGGGCACGCTCAAGCCCCCGTCAGGGATCACGAAGGCCGGCATGATAGACTGCAGCGGCGGCCTCGTGTTCGAGAGCAAGGACCGCAGCGTGCGGTTGGACTACCGGTTCGAAACGTTGCTGGAGGAAGTTTGGAGCAAGAGGATGAATGAGATATTCTCTCAGCTCTTCGGGTGAGGTTTCGTATGAGGCTGTTCGGACAGAAGGGCAACTACGCATATGCATGCGCGCGTGTCAAAGCGCGGAAGCAGTTCCTGCTGTCGAGGGAGATCTACTCAAGGCTATTGGTCATGGACGTGCACGAGATAGGCCGGTTCCTGGGGGAGACTCAGTACCGGGAGGAGATGACACATTACGCCTCTGGGCACTCAGGGGCCGACCTCATAGAGGTCGCCGTGACAAGGAACCTCGCCACAACCTACTCAGCCATCCTCAGCTTCACGACGGGCAACCTGAGGGAGATGGTCGGCAACTACCTCCGCAGGTGGGACACCTTCAACGTCAAGACAATACTGAGGGGAAAATTCTCCGATGCGCCCGAGGACGAGATCATCGACACGCTCGTGCCCGCGGGCGCGTTCTCCGAGACATACCTCCGGTCGCTCGTCGGCATGGAGTCAGTCAGGGCTGTAATGGAGGAGCTGTCTAAACACCCCTCTCTGAGAATCACTCCGGAGGTCGAGAGGGAAGTGGTCGAGTCGGGCAAGCTCGCACCGTTCGAGGACCATCTCGACATGATGCTGTACTACGATCTCCTCGATGTCATCGATCCCACGAGCAACGCGACCGCGCTGCTGAGGGACTTCGTGCGCCGCGAAATCGACGTAACGAATCTCAAGGTGCTGCTCAAGCTGAAGGTCGAGGATTTGGCCGAGGAGAAGATACAGAAGTACCTCATCCCAGGGGGGATGGAGTTCGGCCTGGACAAGCTACGTTCGCTAGCACAGGCCGAGGGCATCGACCAGATATTCGAGGCGCTAGAGAAGTCGTCGATGTACGACGACATCAAAGCGAGCATGGAGCGGTTCAAGGAGGACGGAAAGCTGTCGGGGCTCACCATAGCCCTCGACAAGGCGCTCGTGCGGACCGCGGAGAAGTTCGGCAGGTTCTACCCGCTATCCGTGCTCCCGATTCTCGACTACATGATTCGTAAGAAGATCGAGGTGGACAACATCAGGATAATCGCCCGCTGCAAGGCGACGGGCCTGCCGAACGAAGTGATAGAACAGCTGTTGGTGATGTGAGATGGAGATAGCGGTCGTCGGGTCTGAGGAATTCGTCGTCGGGTTCAGGCTCGCCGGCATCAAAAAGGTCTACGGCGTGCCGCCCGATCGGCTGCAGGACACGATTTCCGAACTGATGGAGCAGAAGGATGTGGGCATATTGGCGGTCAACTCGGAGGACCTCGCGGGACTGCCGCAACAACTGATGGACAGGATGATGAGCAGCGTCGACCCAGTCGTCATCCCCGTCGGCGTGGACGAGGGGGATATGCGGGCGAAGGTGAGAAGGGCGATGGGAATCGACCTTTACAAGAGCAAGTGATGTAGGAGGAGCGGATCCATATGGTGGAACAGGGCAAGGGAAAGATCGTAAGGGTAGCCGGACCAGTCGTCACCGCGGAGGGCATATCTCCGAGGATGTACGACGTCGTCCTCGTCGGAGATCTCAGCCTGATGGGCGAGGTCATCAAGCTCGTGGGCGACAGGTCCATCATACAGGTCTACGAGGACACATCGGGCATACGTCCCGGGGAGCCGGTGAGCAACACGGGCGAGCCGCTGCAGGTGGAACTCGGGCCAGGACTGCTCTCCAGCATCTACGACGGTGTGCAGAGGCCGCTCCCCGTCCTGATGGAGAAGCAGGGCGATTTCGTGTCCCGAGGCGTCACCGCCCCAGGGCTGGACCGCGAGAAGAAGTGGAAGTTCAAGCCGACCGTCAAGCAGGGGGACGAGCTCCAGGGTGGCATGGTTATCGGCGAGGTGCCCGAGGGCAACCTGGTGCACAAGGTCATGCTACCTCCGAAGGTCCGCGGAAAGGTGAAGTCGATATCCGCTGGCGAATTCACGGTCGAGGAAGCCATCGGTGAACTGGATTCCGGCCACAAACTTAGGATGATGCAGAAGTGGCCCGTCAGGACGGCGAGGCCGTACGCCGAGAAGCTGCTGCCGGACATCCCGTTGGTCACTGGCCAGAGGGTGCTTGACACGCTCTTCCCGTTGGCGAAGGGTGGCACGGCCGCCATCCCGGGCGGGTTCGGAACCGGCAAGACGGTCACCTCGCAACAGCTGTCCAAGTGGAGCGATGCCCACATCGTCATCTACGTGGGCTGCGGCGAGCGCGGCAACGAGATGACCGAGGTGCTCACATCGTTCCCCGAGCTCGAAGACCCAAGGACGGGCAAGCCGTTGATGGGCCGGACAACGCTGATAGCCAACACGTCGAACATGCCGGTGGCGGCACGAGAGGCGTCGGTCTACACGGGCATTACGGTGGCGGAGTACTACAGGGACATGGGATACGATGTGTCGCTCATGGCAGACTCGACATCGAGGTGGGCAGAGGCGATGAGGGAGATATCTTCTCGTCTGGAGGAGATGCCCGGCGAAGAGGGTTATCCCGCGTATCTGGCGTCGAGGCTGTCGGAGTTCTACGAGAGATGCGGCAGGGTGAAGACGCTCGCAGGACCAACGGGGTCGATATCCGTCATCGGTGCGGTCTCCCCGTCCGGAGGAGACTTCAGCGAACCGGTCACTCAGAACACCCTGAGGATAGTCAAGGTGTTCTGGGCGCTCGACTCGAAACTGAGGGAGAGGAGGCACTTCCCGGCGATCAACTGGCTCACATCCTATTCGCTGTACAGCCCCATCCTCGAGGAATGGTACCGTAAGAACGTCGCGGAGGACTGGGGCGCCCTGAGATTGTGGGCGATGGAGACACTGCAGCAGGAATCCGAGCTGCAGGAGATAGTCCAACTGGTCGGCGCGGACGCGCTGCCAGAGGAGCAGAGGCTCACGCTCGATGTCGCGAGGATGATCCGCGAGTTCTTCCTCCAGCAGAGCGCGTACCACCCCGTCGACACGTACAGCCCGCTCAAGCGGCAGTACGAGTACATGAACGCGATTCGGAAGTACTCCGAGCTCGCCAAGAAGGCCGTGTCACTGGAGGTATCGTTGGAGAAGGTCCAGACGCTGAAGTGCAGGGTAGACCTGGGCAAGCTCAAGTTCGAAGAGGAGATGGACAAGGGCCTGAAAGCCATCGCGGGACAGATGGAGACGGAGTTCTCCGGGCTGGGGGTGTGACGCATGACCAAGGAGTATCACACGATCTGCCAGATCGCCGGTCCGCTCGTGTTCGTGGAGAAGACCGAGCCTGTGGCGTACGGCGAGCTCGTCAGTATAGCGCTTCCCGACGGCTCCACTAAGAGGGGGCAGGTGCTCGACACATCCGAGGAACTGGTCGTCGTGCAGGTGTTCGAGGGAACCGGGGGCATCGACAACGCCTCAGGCGTGAAGTTCCTGGGAGAGACGTTGAAGATGCCAGTGTCGAAGGACATGCTCGGCAGGATTCTCTCCGGCTCGGGTGACCCGCTCGACAAGGGCCCGCCGATAATACCCGAGAAGCGGCTGGAGATCATCGGTGCGGCGATAAACCCATACGCCCGAGACAATCCGAGGGAGTTCATCCAGACAGGCATATCGTCGATCGATGGGATGAACACGCTCGTCAGGGGACAGAAACTCCCGATATTCTCCGGCTCGGGCCTGCCGCACAACGACATCGCGCTTCAGATAGCCCGACAGGCCAAGGTGCTCGGCGAGAAGGAGGACTTCGCGGTCGTCTTCGGCGCCATGGGCATAACGAGCGAGGAGGCGCAGTACTTCATGAAGGACTTCGAGAGGACGGGCGCGCTCAAGCGCGCCGTCGTGTTCCTCAACCTCGCGGACGACCCGGCCATCGAGAGGCTGCTTACGCCGAAGTTGGCGCTCACGACGGCCGAGTACCTGGCGTTCGACCTCGGCATGCACGTGCTCGTCATCCTGACGGACCTCACAAACTACTGCGAGGCGCTCAGGCAAATAGGGGCTGCAAGGGAGGAGGTTCCCGCGCGACGTGGATACCCTGGATACATGTACACCGACCTGGCGAACATGTACGAGCGTGCCGGCAGAATCAAGAACAAGCGAGGGTCGATCACTCAGTTCCCAATCCTCTCCATGCCTGGGGATGATATCACGCACCCGATACCGGACCTGACGGGCTATATCACGGAGGGGCAGATAGTAGCGTCGAGGGAGCTGCACAGGAAGGGCATATTCCCGCCCGTGGCGGTCGAGAGGTCGCTCTCCAGGCTGATGGGCCAGGGCATAGGCGAGGGCCACACCAGGGAGGACCATCGCGCGGTGTCCGACCAGCTGTACGCCGCCTACGCCGAGGGCAGGGACCTCCGAGGGCTCGTCGCGATCGTCGGCAAGGAGGCCCTTTCCGAGAGGGACAGGAAGTTCCTTGATTTCGCCGACTCCTTCGAGGGCAGGTTCGTGAGACAGGACATGAACGAGGACAGGACGATCGACCAGACACTGGATCTGGCATGGGAGCTCCTGTCGACGTTGCCGATCGACTCGCTCACGAAGATAGATCGCAAGCTGATCGAGAAGTACCATCCATCGACGAAGAAGTGAGGTAGGATGCCGATAAGAGAAGTCCAGCCGACCCGCTCAGAGCTGCTCGAAGTCACCAGGAAGATCAGGTTGACCAAGAACGGCCACAAGATTCTGAAACTGAAGAGGGACGGCCTGATCCTCGAGTTCTTCGAGATCCTCGACAGAGCAAAGGACCTGAGGACAGAGATAGCCAAGCAATACAGGGACGCGTCTGAGAAGATAGCGGTGGCGAACGCGGTGGATGGTGCCATCGCCGTGCGCTCAGCAGCATACGCCCTCACCATCCATCCGGAGATACAGCTCAAGATACGCAACCTGATGGGTGTGGTTGTCCCGGAGATTACGTCGTCTAGGATCATCGCTCCGCTTGACGAGCGAGGCTACGGCGTCATCGGCACCTCCCCACGGATAGACGAGGCCGCGGACGCGTACGAGCGGTTGGTGGAGACGGTCGTGAAGGCGGCCGAGCTCGAGACGACCATGAAGAAATTGCTCGACGAGATCGAGAGGACCAAGCGCAGGGTCAACGCGCTGGAGTTCAAGATGTTGCCTGAGCTCGAGGAGATCGAGCGATTCATCCGATTCCGTCTGGAGGAGATGGAGCGGGACAACATCTTCAGGCTCAAGAAGATCAAGAAGAAGAAGGCCGCGAGGAAAGCCGAGGCGTGATCCTGTGAAGCTCGAGGAACTGCTCAGAGACAGGTCGAAGCTCCTCTGGATAGTGTGGATAGCGTTCTGGTCGAGTATCGTCCTGATCGCGATAGGGTTCTACTACATAATCCAGGATCTCCTCGGCTGATGAATCACGATGAGAACGACTCCACCCAGCAGTCGCCAGTGCCAAGGTGAACCATGGGCACCTTGGCGGGATCCGGCATCTGGTTGTGCATCCGTTGGAATGCCGTTTGCGACTGCCACGCGGAGGCATTTATGAGCTTGATGCCTCTGTACTCGTCGAGCTTGCACACATGTACGTGCCCTGTCACGAAGATGTCGGGGACGATGTTGATGACGAGGTAGTCCTTCTGTTCGGGGGCTAACGGCGTCTTGTCGCCGTACACGGGCGCGAGGTGCCTCCGCTTGAGCATCTCTTTCATCGCCTCCTCGGGATTCGTGTAGTTGAGATGACGCGCTCCAGAGTTGAAGTCGTCGATGCTCTTTCCGTGATATGCCAGGATCGTGCGACCTTCGATTTCCAGATAGCATGGATTCCCGACGAACTTGACGGCGGGGTCGAACAGGCTCGTGATGTCGTTCGATAACGCGGGTTGTGGCTCCGCCAGGCGGACAGCGTCATGGTTTCCGGGCATCATGACCACCTGTATCCAGTCAGGAAAATCCTTGATGGCTTCGGAAAGCGCGGCATACTGCGCGTACACGTCGTCTATTCGGAGCTCGTCCTCTTGCCCAGGATATATGCCAATGCCGTCAACGAGGTCTCCAGGCATGACTATGTAGCCTATGTCCTTGGCGACGGGATCCTTCCTGAGCCACCCGACGAGCCTGCTCCACTCCTTGTCAAGGAACGTGTTGCTGCCGATGTGGACATCAGATACGAACGCGACGACCGATTCCGACCCGTTGGGCGTGATGCCGCTCGTCAGCGGCACGTCCGGTCTGATGATGTCTTTAGCTATGACTATCTTGCCGTCCTTGCTGAACGACCCGACGACCCCGAGAACCTCGTCCTTGAAGATCGCCTCATTTCCCCTGATTGAGTTCTTGAGGACAAGGACCTGTATCTTGTCGGTTTCGTCTTCCATCTCGATCAGAGTGTGGCCGTTCTTCGTGGACCGCGAATCGTTGACGATGCCAGCGAACCTGAGGTCCCGCTCGAGCTTGCGCGCCCTGGCAATGGGCATCAACCCCGCAAGTTCCCTCCTCTTGGACAGCATCTTCTTGAGCGTCGAGTAGCGGTCCTTGAAGAGCTTGGCGAAGTCGATCACATTGCCTACGCAGGTCGAGTTGCCGGTTATGTCCTTCAGCACCTTCACACCGCGCGTTGGCGCAGGCAGTCGGCTGGCCCCTACAGACGTGGTGCGTGCGGTGTCGCGATCATGCCCTCTTCGCGCAGAATTCTCAACACTGGCGGGGTCCGCGCAGGCGTATCTTGCGATGTCTTCCTTCGTGAGCACCAACGGTCGGTTCCCCGAGTCTTTGATGATTCGCTCAGCGCATTCCTCGGCGTCACGCAATCCCATCAGAATCTCGATGGCACTCGGGTCGAGTAGGATGCCCTTCTCGCCAAACGTGTTGAGAAAGCTCTTCTTCATCTTCGCCGAATCTATCGCGGACGAGTTTAAATATCTTTGCGAATCCGTCCAGCGCACAAGTACGTACGACTCGCTTATTCGTTGTTCAATGCTTTGTCCTTGTCGCGGCGCCACGGGCGGAGATTCGTCGCTCTGAGAAAAGGTCATGGAGAAGAAAGGGGTTTGCTGCGCTCTCTCTCGGAAACCCCAGATTGCAGATTAGATTTCAGCCAGAATCTCGGTCTCGAGTCCGGTTGGGCCCACCATTCCGTGAGAAAAGGCCGTATGGGCGGAATGCATGTAACATCTTTATCTTCGCAAGGTCATCTTGAGACCTGAGGAAGCGGCTTGGAAGATGAAGTTCGTAGACATCGTTTCCGAGCGCAACATGTAACCACATTCATAAGGGTGGGCGAGCGCGGGCGTGTGCTGGCGGCGGCACCAGGAATCATCCTACTGTATTCCATTAGTCTGGTACTCATTTACCATCTGAAGCTGTCGGGGTGGGTGAACTCTGCGGCATGGTTCACGGCATCGATATGGGCCGGTTGTGCGATTGCCCTTCTCGGTTTGATGGCTTACAGATACCCTCTGAGCCGCCTGAAGAACACGGGAGGCCTAGCCTCAGTCATACTTGTCTCCGTGTCCTCAATCTACATTACTACAGTCTGGCTCGTTATGTGGTTCTGGGATGAACTTGACTGGCGATACGACATAGACCTCTTCTTTCTTCCAGCCATGACAATAGGTCTCGTTCAGGGCACAGTCACAGTAATCGAATGGAACCGATTGGAGGGGAGAAGGGGCGCTTGGCGAATCCTCTCGATAGCCACAGCCATCCCAGCCTACCTGATTTCATTCTTCCTCGTCCTATTCTGGTAGGAGGCTTTATGAGAACTGAGAGTGGAACCAGGAAGCACAGGGCATTCAGAGCTTTGGCTGCAATGGGAATCGCCGCAGTTTTGTGGCTCACGATTTATTCGCTCGGCATAAGCGATGCGCGCACATACCACCATACGCCCTCAGCAGTGTATTCGAAATACACCGTGACAAACGGCGTTCAGGTAAACATCGTGGTGATTACGGACTATGAGGTGCCATGGAACGACGTTACGGTGCGGCTGACGGACGACACCAACTTCGCCGAGTGGAGCCCTCGGACAAGGGACCTGGACGATGGTTCGTGGGCATCGGTGAACCTTACGTCTACGGGAGCGACAGCTCTCGGCGATATTGACGTGTACTGTTGGGCGTTTGACAGAGTCGGAGACGGCTACGTGAGTGGCAAGGACTACATTCAAGTCTTCACTGAGGCCGGAGCTACAGGCCTTTCGACAGAGACAACGTACAGACTGGTTCTGATATTCGAGCCGACGGGCGGGGAAATAGGCGCCGGGATAACCTTCACGGGCCAATCGTAGGGGTTATCAGAAAAATGAAAGAGGTTTGGGGGACGGACGAGATGGACCAGGGAACGCTTCAAGTGGTACGGTTTCACGTCGCGAGAACGCAAGGTTAAATATCTTTGCGAATCCGTCCAGCGCACAAGTACGTACGACTCGCTTATTCGTTGTTCAATGCTTTGTCCTTTTCGCGGCGCCACGGGCGGAGATTCGTCGCTCTGAGAAAAGGCCATATGGGCGGAATGCCAGGGAAAGAATCATAACAGATAAGGCATAATCTCATGAAGTCGATGAAGGTAAGACTGAATGCTCTCTGTCTGGCGGGTGCTTTAGCTGCCGTCGCTGCAATGTACTCAGATTGGATACTCCGAACCTTCGCGTACACAGATTTCTACGGCATGCCCGTCAGTTTCAGTGTCGGCTGGAATCTAATGGATGCGATTGGATCGTTTGGAGCCACAATTCAATCGTCAGAGGGCTTCACTCCCATAGACCAAGGCTCTGGTTTCTGGGGGCCTGCAATTCTCTTTCTTGCAGGCACCATTACCGCCGTCTTAACACCATTGGGCGGCGTAGTCCAGCTCACTGCGGTCGCTCTGTTCTTCCGAGCCTTCGAGTTGAGCGGCAATGAAATGTTCTCTCCTGGAGTAGGCCTGTATCTTGGCCTCGTGGCCGCTGCCGTGACCCTCACAAGCATCGTAGTTAACGTCGGTTTGACATATGATTCCGGTCTGAAATACGACATTGAGCCGGTGAAGCGCTCATGTAGACTCCTCACCATCCTTCCCGGAGACCGGTGATTCGATTGGCCACGACTGGCTATTCCCCGTTGATTGAAATCAGAAAAAGGATGCCTGGCTCGGAGAGGTGTCAAATCCCCTCTCCCGCACAATCTCCGTTGAGAAAAGGCAATAGGGTCCTCTGAGAGAAGCCCTTAAGCCATCAAGAGCGATTCGGACTTCGAGCATGGCGTTCTGACGGATACGCAGTGGTTCAATTGAACGAGAGAACGGCGAAGTTGGCCTTCAAGCTTGTACCTTTCGTGACTCTTCTGATAGCAGGGGCGATAATGCTACTGTTCGCATCATTGTGCTTTTTGAGAGGTGGCGAAAGGGTGTTTGAGCCGTACTTGGGAACTGCTGGCATCGTAGCTGTCATGGTGGGATTCATCGGAATCCTCATGATTGCGCTCACTAAGTGAAGGGCATTCCCCGTTTGATTGAAATCAGAAAAAGGGAAGGGGTTTGGGGGACGGACGAGAAGGATCGGGGAACGCTTCAACTGGCTCTGTTTTACGTCGCGAGAACGCACAGTTAAATATCTTTTCGGGCATGGCTGGCTCATGTGCGACATCCAGCTCGCCGCCGACGTGTTCCCAACGGAGGACCGGGCCAAGGTCGCAGCCGCAATCACCCGACTGTTCCCGGATGCGACCATCGAGGGTGAGGGCCACATCATTGGGCGCTCCAGCAGCGTCGATACATTCTCAGAGCAGCTCGCGAAGCAGAAGATACGCGCCGCCGCTAGGAAGCTGCTCCTGAGGAGCGTCAATGAGTCGGAGGTGTGTTTCCGGCTGAACAAACAGGTCGCAACGGTTGGGAAAGTATCGTTCTCTCAAGAGAACCATCCACTCGGCGACATTCACATCGTGATACGCTCGGATGACATTCATGGGCTGATAGACACCATCGCCCCCTCGTTCAAGGGGGCCAGTTTGTGATCGGTGTTGCTTCCCCGGCATTCTGTTTCTCCCAGTTCGAGGAAGCGCTCGAGGCAATCTCGAAACGCTTCAGCCTCTGGGAGGTCCTCATCGAAGGCGAACACCGACTGGATGTAGCCAAGGACGCGATGCAATACGCCTCGGACTCATACGATATGAGTTTCCAGGTCCATGCGCCGATGAGTGATGTGAACATCGGGAGCGTCTATGAGCCGATGAGGGCGGTGGCGGTCAAGGAAATCGTGGGTGCGATAGAGGCCTGTCGCGAACTCGGCGCATCTCTAATCACCGTGCACCCTGGATTCATCCATGGTATTGCGTTCCTGGCAAAGGACAAGGTCGTGGTTCAGACTAAGCGGTCGCTGGCGGAGCTGGCCCCGGTTGCCGCTGACAACTCCGTCAATCTGGCAGTCGAGAATATGCCTAAGGGCATCAACGCCACATGCATAACCGCAAAGGAATTGATCGAAGTGATTGCGGGACCCAATCTGGGCGTTTGCTTCGATATGGGCCATGCGAACACTGCGGGGCAGATTGATGATTTTCTCAGGCACGCCGAGCTGATTCTAAACGTGCATCTGCATAACAACGATGGCACATGGGACCAACACAACGCGATCGACGAAGGCACCGCGGACGTCGCAGCTGTCTTGGATTCGATAGACCGCAGCGGATACAGCGGGAACTACATCATCGAAGCCAACGATTTGGAGAGTGCCGTTGGCAGCAAGGATACGCTCACTAGGTTACTAGAACTGTCTGCCACATCGTAGACACCGCAGCCCTCCGTCGTGCCAGCGCGCCTCCCCAGAGCCGCAGGTCGGGCAGACAAAGAATCCCTGTCCCACGCCCGCGGTCGGATGCCACTGAGCATATCCAGGAGGTTGCGCATACGCCTGCCCAGCGAAGGGCGGTCGTGATGGCGGCGTTCCTGATAGAGTCGGCGCTGCCTCATCCAAGTACCTCTTCTTGGTGATGAATTCCGCTATCCTGATTGTGAAGTAGACCGTAAACCCTAAGCCCAGACCGAGCCAGAGGATCACTCCTAGTGCGACCATGAGCTGCAGTGAGAGGGAGCCATCGAATATCGCCAACGGCATCGAGAGATAGTCGAACGAGAAGTGGAGGATAATCGCAGAGGCGAGACCATGCTTTAGGAACATGTATCCGAATGCCACACCCGCCACGCCAGCCGGGAATACCTTCCACGAGCCCCAGCCCTCGAAGTGCGCGAAGCCGAAGACGGTAGCGGAGATGACTACCAGTGTCGCCTGAGCCCACTCGATCGGGATGTCGCCGCCAAGCACGTATTTGTGCGTGGGCTTAAGGCCACGTCGCTGTAGCAAGTCGACGGCGATCAGCGGGAGACCGATGAGAAGAACTCTAGCGATAATCTCCTCCCATACCGATGCGTTCGCAAGGATGAAAAGCAACTCCCAATCCTCCATGTCTTCGACCGGGCTGATCGGCGTGTTCCCTGTCGCAGTTATGAAGATGACTATGAATGTGTTGATGAAGAGCACCGCGAACATAAGGGCGCACATGTCGAAGAACGGGCTGTGGGCTCTCGCTGTGCCCTTCATTGTGATCTCGCTGAAGAACTGTCGGTGACTCTTCAGCACGAGCCAAGTGGCCGATAGGATGATCGCCCCCACCAGAAACAGGTACCACGCGTATAGAAGCGATCCAGAAATCGTCACCAGCGGCAAAAGCCCGAGCAACGCGATATACAGAGTGTACGAATGGCTGCCTATCTCGGGACCAACGATCCCGACTCCGTAGACGAGTACGAGAAGACACAACGCTAGGTACACTGCGAAAGTCAGCATGAATCCAGCTGTTACGGCGCGCGTGATGGTTCGCCACTTCATCGGTGGCTTGGTGGGGCGGATGTAGTATCCGTGTGTATAGGGTTGCTGATATCCCCCGTGAGGCGGCCACCGCTGCGACTGATCTTCTGCGATTGAAGGTTTCAGTGCTCCGCACATTGGACAGTAGGTTCCGCGCGCAGGTATCCAAACGCCGCAGCGCTTGCATATTTCGTCTCTCGAGTCGTCAGGTCCAGAGGGGTCTGGTGGATGCACGGCGACGGACTACCGATTGCAGCGTATATTACGGTATCCCCTTGGTGGATTGATGAGCAGTTCTGTTCGGTTCTCGAAACGGACCCCGCCTCCGACAACGACAATCGGGGTAGCGACCGCCGCTCATGTCACCTCGCCTATTTCCGAACGAATCTCACCGTCAACCACGCCTCACCGCACGCCACCCCAAGCCGCTGCCATAAACAGTGTGAACGTCTGGATTCCCCATATTTGAACGTTTTACGAACTTTTATATTGGCAAAGTATTATTAACGATAACCCTTGCGCGGAGGCCTCGACATGGACGATCAGCAGGATGCAAAAGTACGCTTTGAAACAATGAGTTCCGAGAAAATGCCCTTTGGCAAGAACAACTTCCTGGAAGTCGCTAGGAAGAAGGCCATAACCGATGAGGGAGTTAGTGAGTTCATTTCCGTCTCCCGCGGCTATTATCTGCCAGATGGCAGCGAGAAGTACAAGAAATCGATAACGATCCCCGACGACCCCGCCATAAAGAGTTTCGTCACCGAGAGGATAGCCAAGCTTTGATTCGGCGGAGAGGCACTCCGTTGGATAAGCGGTCAGCTGCGGCGGTTAATCAGCATCTCGAGATAGGTCTCCTTCACTTCGTCCCCGAGCGGTAGCTCGTTCCGCGCCGACTCGAGCAACTTCTCGGCCTTCGCAACATCCTCGGTGATCAGTTCGAGCTCGACGAACTGGCCAAGGCCTTCGACCTCGTCGACATCAACTCTCAGTTTGTCAATGAGATAGGACACCCTTCGCTTCCTTACTGTCATCAGCTCGGAGAACCCCAGTCTCTCGAGGATCCTGCTCGCCGAGAGTGCGTCGCTAACAGTCATTGACACCTCCTCCCTGGCCTTGTTCGAGGAAGACGTCATGCGCGGCCCTTTGTAGGTGAGTTCCACCGAATCACGATACTTTCTCAGCCTGACAACTTCATCGGTGCTGCCAAAATCCCTGCTAAAATGTCTGAAGTACAAGTCTTCCACGGTCTCTTCGGACAGTTTCTCGGCTCCTAACTTCCTGAGGGCGTCAATGACTGTGTCATTGTCTGACGACCTGAACTTGGCCTCAACTTCGAGCACGACAGACCCTTAGCCAATCCAAGTAGATTAAACTGCCTGGCAATGGTGCTCGCCTGAAGACACCAAAAGATATAAGTCCCGACTTGAAGATTGATGGCAACCTCGCTGATAGGTGGTGTTCATGGAACAACCGGAACGCGCAATCAAGATTCGAAAGGACGAACTCGTGGATATCAAAGGCCTCTACGAGACAGTTATGACATTCGCTTCTCACGGTATGTTCTACAGAAGCGGCAGGATCATGGGCGACAGAATCGTCAAGGCGGCAGGCTCGGACTTCGCCCGCGTCCGTGAGGTTCTGATAAGCGAAGGATGGGTGACGGACATCGATTTCGACGGCGATGTCGTGACCGTGTCAGGCTCGATAGAGTCCTCTAGCTCCGATGCTCCTGCCTGTCACATATTGAGGGGCGTAATCGCAAGGTTCTTCGAGGAGAGGACCGGCAAGGACGTCTACTGTCACGAGCGGAAGTGCCTCTCCAAGGGCGACGAGAAGTGCGTTTTCGTGATAGACACGGAGGTGCTCTGAATTGACTCGGAAGACCACGGGCATCCCCGGCCTCGATAGTATGTTGCAGAACGGCTTTCCATTCCCGTCAGCGATACTGGTAGCGGGCGAGCCAGGGACGGGCAAGACCACCCTTGCGGTGCAGAGCCTTTTCCACGGCGCACGCGAGGGTGAGAAGGGTCTGTACATCACAGCGATATCTGAGCCGCAGTGGCTGGTCCAGAAGTTCCTGTCGTCGTTCTCGTTCTACGACCAGCAGGTCGTCGAGAAGGGCATGGTCAACTTCATCGACCTCGGGCCCAGCATAGCCAAGAACCCGAGCGACATGCTCGAAGTCATCAAGAAGAAGATAGAGCAGTATCAGCCCGACAGGATAGTCATCGACCCAATCACCCCCATGACGGACCTGCTCCAATGGAGGGGGGAAACGAGGGAGTTCATGCACGAGCTATTCGCGTATCTCAAGGCGTTTAACAGCCTCGTTATGATCACCGCGGAGATGTCGTACGACGACATCTCGCACAGCCAGGAATCTTACATGGTGGACGGTGTCATCGTGCTCTCGTATCCCGAGGAGGAGAAGGTCAGGCGGAAGTTTCTCGAGGTGCTCAAGATGAGAGGGACGAAGCACACGACCGGTCGGCAGCTAATCGACATCACCGATGAAGGGTTGGCGGTACAGGCCGGGCTGAGGTAAGACGGAACATGACCGGCGACAAAACCCACGTTCTCAAAGAGGGGACATCCTATCTCTTCACAGACGACGGCGTGGATGGGGCGTACGGCGGATTCAGGAACCTATTAGCAGAAGGCAGAAGAGGCCTGATAGTTACACGAACTCACCCCAGCCGGGTACAACAGGCCCACGCGTTGGACTGCCCCATCATGTGGATTGCGAAGAGCACCAAAGCTTCGAGCGGAGTCATGAGCCTAGAGCCGACCCGCCTGATGAAGATACACAGCACCATCTCGGATTTCATCAAGGCGACGAAGGGTTCAGTGGTGCTCCTGGATGGACTCGAATACCTGATAACCGAGAACGGGTTCTCCTCGGTCATGAAGGCCATACAACTGACGAACGAGGAGGTCGCAATGAACGACGCCTTTCTGTTGGTGCCCATTGACCCGAGGACGCTGGAGACTCAGCAGCTGGGCTACTTGGAGAGGGAGTTCACACTGCCCGACGAGAACGCCAGGCGAATCAGGTTCAGATGAGTCAGACCACTTGATGCTCTACTTTTTCTATCAGCTAGTCGCTTATCCAGTCATATGTCCATTGACACACGGCTGGGACGCGTTCACGTGATCACTGGGCCTGGCAAGGGGAAGACGACCGCAGCCTTCGGCCTAGCCATGCGCGCTGCGGGGCACGGCCTTAAGGTCTGTATAGTCCAATTCATGAAGACGGGAGAGATCACTGGCGAGGTTATCGCTGCTGAGCAGTTCAAGAAGATCCGCGTCGCCCAGTTCGGAACGGGGCGATTCATTGGTGGCAACACGGTTACCGACGAGGACATAAGGAGCGCCAAGAAGGCGTTGAAACACGCATTCGGCCAGGCCACGAAAGGCAAGTGCGACCTCCTTATAATGGATGAGGTCAACGTCGCCGTGTTCTTCGGACTCATCGCCCCGAAGGATGTGATAGACGTCCTGGAATCGCGGTCCGAGGGCGTGGAGGTCGTCCTGACAGGACGTAACGCCCCAGACGAATTCATTCAATACGCCGACTACGTCTCGTTCATCGACACGATCAAGCATCCGTTCGAAAAGGGTGAGACCGGGAGAAAGGGCATCGAATGGTGAGCACGTCACACGGTCTTGTCCTTCAGGAACATGAGGTACATGATCTCTTCTGAGGTGAATACCGATGTCCTCTTCAGCCCGTCGATGTCTCCATCTCTGAGGAGCCGCAGCAATCTCGGCTGGCCCCTGCTCATAAGATAGATCCTCCTGAAAGCCTCTGGCTCTATGTTCGAGTTCCTAAGGAGCTTCTTCGCGCTCGCCTCATCTATGCCTCTCATTCGCAGCTCCCACACGATCCCCGATTCCACATGCTTCTTCTGATAGAACCAGTTGTAAGCTGGGGTGTCCTCCCTGGCGGTGACTATGATCTTGGTCTCTCCCAGAGAGGCTACCATTTCCGAGAAGAACTCCACGACCTCCTCCCCCACCGAGTGATAGTCATCAAACACGAGTAGCATGTCAGGCAGCGATAGTGCGGATTCCAAGTCGGTCACCCCATGCCCCGTCTCGTTCGCGAACGAGATGATTGCCGATTCGAGATCGTCAGTATCTGTGCGGCCACTCACGTTCCGCCATAGGACATCCAACGCATCGTGCGCTTCAACGAACTCGCGGACGAGGCTGGTTGCGCCGAAGCCTTGGCCACTCAGAACCACCATTACGCGCGCGTTCGACCCGAGGAACGAATCGAGCAAGCTCATCTCTTCCGCGCGTCCGAAGAACTCCCCCCTTGGGGGCGCCCCATCAATGTCTCTGATTCGGGCGCGCTTCCTGTCGGACAGCTCGACGACCCCGTCCCTCATCTGCGAGAGAAGGCCAAAGGCTCCGCGCTTCCCGACGGCGTCCTCCAGGGCCACCCCCTTCATCTCGGTCAGTTTGCCATTCTGCATGACGACGATCGTCGACTTGCGGGCTTCTTCCCATATCGTCTCTGCCTTTCGAAACCCCTCGGATGTGACCGCGTACACGCTCATCCTCCGGTCCCTGCCGGCGACACGCCCCCTGAATTCCTCTACCATGCCTTCCCGCATCAGAGTCTTCACGGCCCGGGGAACATGAGTTCTCGAGATTCCCACTCCGTCTGCGATTCCTACCTGAGTGCTCTCAGCGGGATACTCCTCTGGAGGCGTGTCCGTGGCGAATCTAGAAAGGTGGAGTAACACCCGGTCGTTTACACTCAGCTGGCCCGGCATCATTTCGCGAAATGCCCGTGTCGTTATTTAATCGTGCTGGTTTTAGGCGGTGCCAGCAACCATCGGGTGCCGTTCGTGAACCGCTTGCTGGTAGCTGGTAATGACCGCAACATGTTTAAATACGCACCAGACCGATGGATTGCACGATAGCAGAGTTATCCATCTCCCCGGAGGATGAACTCGATGAATTTCGAGCGATGCAAGAAAGGTATTGGGTCGAACAGGCGCGGTGTTTCGGAAGTCGTTGGTAACATTTTGATCCTCATGATCACGGTGATACTGTTCAGCGCCATTGTGGCCTACGTTAACCAAATACCCGTTCCCGAGATGTCCACGAAGGCGGACTTCGCAGCGACCGTGTCATTCGAGACCAGCGGAACTACTACGGCCTATCTCACGGTCACGCATGCTGGCGGCGTGGTTCTGGAGGCAACGGACACGGCGGTCTTCATCCAGGCAGGCACAACAACGCAATATTATAAGCTCTCAGAAGATGAGGACTTCCCCTACACCCGATGGTCGACTGGGTCTGACTGGGCGAAGAGCTTCTCTGTTCCATCAGAATCGACCGAGATTATTGTCACCGTCATCGATCTAGCCAAGGACTCCGCCGTATGGACTAGCCAGGTGAGTGGCGGGTCGGGCGGAACTCCCCCAATCGTACTCCAAAGGTATGTGGACTCCAACAACGCCTCCCCCTCCGCCGACCCGATCAAGGCCGGCGATGTCTTCTCGTTCTTCGTAAAGGTGACTGACCTCGACAACGACCTGGATAGCAGTACGAGCGGCGTGTACATCGATTCGTCCGAGCTGCCGAGCGGCTCCGAGATCGACACGTATGAAGAGAGCACGACAGACGGGTGGTTCAGATTCGACTTCGGCCTAATTACTGAGAATGTCTCGAATATTGATGGCAAGATGATTAAGATACACGCGTGGGACGACGCCGGCCATGAGACGATCTCGAGTTACGTGGTGTCTGTCACCGTGCTCCCATTCGACATAGACTACTATCAGATCAACGAGGCCTTCGAGGGCGGCCTCCCCAGCTACATCACGTGGATGAATGACGGGCAGGGCTTCGGGATTTACGAGGAGAACGTCTCCTCAGGCTTGGCGGACGTCGATGCCCCGACAACGTCCTTCGACAAGGATGAGCTAGTGTTCATACGTGTTGCGAGTCTAAGACTAGCGAACATTTTCGGCGTAAACTCTGTGACGTTGACGGACACCAGAACCGGCATCAACTATGTTCCTGCATACACCAACGGCAGCACTGCCTCAGAACCGTTCTATCCGTACACGTCCTCTGGAGGCGCGTTCATCTACGAATGCCAGTTCTCCACGGAGGGTCTGCCTCCAAGCGCCTATTCGCTCGCAATCACCCTCAAGAGCTCGGGCGGTGCGATTGCGGTCTTCCAGACCGTGAAGGGAATAACCATCTCAGAGGCGGGGTCGCCAATCACCTTCGTGCCTGCCATTTGGGTTTATGACAGCGATGATCGAGACACCGAATGGGGGACGAAGACGCATCCTTTTGATCTTCTGGATCCCGACAGGAGCCGTGTGTATGTTAGCGTCCTTGTTCAGGATGCCACTGACGTCCCAACGTTGCCTTCTGTGGACGACATTAGAGTAACTGATATGCGAGGGGATACCCAGCTTCACGGCACTCCGCCTTCGGGAACAATGCTGAGCGTCTGGAACGATAATCCCGATCCCCCCTACCAGCAGACTTACGAGTTTGATATAGATCTGAGGGTGAATAATGGCGATCAGTGGATAGGCGGAACCAACGCATATACGCTCAAGATCTCGAGATTCTCAGATGCCAATGAGGGAGTCTATTCTCTCTCGACCATGATTTACGTGCGCGCGAGCACAGCCAAAGCGGATTTCATCGTGGGTGCGGCGGGATTCATGACCGGCACATCGAACTTCGTAAATCCCTCGTATATGTACTACATCGAGAACAACAACTTCTTCACCAAGCGGACGATGTATGACTACGCCAACGCACCGAGCGCCGCTGACAACTATGCCGTTAGCGGACTCGCTCTTGGCGATATCGACGGCGATGGCGACAAGGATGTCTTGATGGGGCAGTACAACAGCCATAATCTGTACTACCTCGAGAACAGCCTGAACACTTTCGGCGCTTGGCAGGAAGCGTCCGAGATTACGCGGCCTAGCGCGGACGACACAAGCGCAGATATCAATTGGATCGCCACTGGCGATATCGACGGCGACGGAGACGTCGATTTCGCTTATAGCACTCACAATGAAGGTGGGAGCGTGGGCCGGACGGTCGTCGTATACAACAACACGTATGGAGCGACAGGATACCTCTGGGATCCAGCCGGCGCAGCTCCTCGCTACAACGACACCCATGACGGTGTTCGCAAGATTGCCCTCGAGGACATGACCAGCGACGGAAGAGATGACCTCATTGTGCTCGCTGAAGGACGAGTATGGATCTATGATCTCCTGCAGTGGGATTCGAGTTCCACGGTCGCCGTAATACCGGGATGGGGAGTTGCCCCGGGAAACACTAACATCCTGGACTTCGACATTGCAGATGTCAACGGCGACGGTTACTTGGACGTCGTGACCGTCGACTCTACCTCGTCATCGAACTACAAGGGAGTGCGCGTGTGGTACTACGTCGTGAATGAATCTCCCTATGAAGTGCAATTGACGGGCGTTTCAGCGGAGCCGAGTGCAGGCAGCGCTCCGTCCAATCTGATAGAGTACACCACCGCACCATATGGTAACGCATTGGAGCTGCGGGAGAACTCCGGTGCGGAACCGACGCCGTTGGGGAAGCTGGACGTCAACATGACCACGGACACCCTCACAGATGAGACCTACCAGCAGCTAAAGATCAGAGCGAAAGTCTCCGCCACTGGCGGCGCTGCAGCGGAAAGCTTCTACATATGGTACTCAATCGACGGCACTATGTTCACTCCGCTGATTTATGTGCCTGCTTCGCAGGACGAATATGTAAATTTCACGCGTCCGTTGCCCTCATCAGTGGCAGGCAATGAGCTGACCATCAGAATAACAGATTCTTTGACCACCGAGAATAGCGCGGCCGTCGTCGAAACCCTCCATTTGGACTATCTCGCGATTATCACCGGCACATTCGGCAGCTATGCCCCTCAATCCGTCATTGAAGACTACGCCGTGGGCTGGCAATGCGTGGCTGCTGGCAATATCAACGGCTTACCAGGTGTCGGTGGCGACCTCGGCCTTGAGGTCGTGGTCGCGAAGGACGGGAGCTGGATGACTTACAATCGCACGGGATCCAGCCCGGAGGAGGAATGGGCGGCCTTGACTGGTTGGGCGGACGGCGATAGCACATTCTACGCCAGGGGAGACACAATGATCGACCTTCACAGCTCGATGGCGAGCGACGAGAACCCCATAAAGGAGCTGTTGACGTTCTCGTCTCCGCGACTCTTCAAGGTCGTCGACGTGAATGGTGACGGCTACGACGACGTCGTTGTTGCCAACAGAACCATCTCTCTAATCACTTCGCAGGTGGCTTTGCACCTGAACATGCACGGATGTGACAACTGCGAGTGGCTGTACTACGTTGTCAAGGACATTGCCGGTGACTACACCATAGTCGATGTGCGCGGTGGCATGACTTGGCTCGCAGTCGACGATCTGTCGTCTACGTGAAGCTTAATCGGATGCCCCATCGAGGCTCAAACTCCAAAACCCCTACCCTTTGCTCTTGCTATAGGCTGTCAGCGGCCGAGTGGTGTGACAGCCCCTCTTCCACTAGGTTTGAAACATCTTGCGCTCTCTCATATTCCACTATCGCCAGCAGTCGTCTCGCATCCTCGGATACCCTCAACAGCTGCTTGGCAATCCAAGACGCTCGCTCACTCTCGATCCGTTTGAAGCCGCTCATGTTGTTGAACGCGCGGTCGACTCTGAGCACATACTCCTCTGGAGTGTCGGCAGCGAACAGTTTTCTGCGCAGGTACCAAGTCCTCGTGGAGTTCCTGAACAGTGCGGCCCCCGATATCGTGGCGCAGTACAGCTCGGTATAGGCGATCTCGTCGATGTCTATCGGAATCAAAGGTATGCCTTCGGAGTCAGCCGTCTCTATGGCCGCTACATAACATGGTGGCGGGGCAGCAACCTTGCCAAACCTGCTCAGTCCGGAGATATAGATCTCATCGTATCTCGACAATTCTGGCTCGTAATCCTTCGGGAGGTTTCGAATTCCCTCAACTTCCTCTCTAGAAAGAGATATGGCGACCGCATCGGGCTTCACCTTGGAGAACGCTTCGGCAACCTCCCCTATCTCGGACACAAGGCCCCTTATGACGGGTAGCACATGTATCTCAGAACCGCCATTCGAGAAGGTCTTGACCTCCCTCACGCCTTTGGCCTCCTCTCTCGTCGGGCTATGAGTTTCATGAGGTCTTCCGAATGGTCTGCTCTCCTCAACTCGTCCTTCGACACGAGCGGCGTGCCCTCTATGGCCTTTACGCGGCTGTCTCGCTGGATGATTATGACCGATTTCTTCTCGGTCACCCTGGAGAGATTGCCAACGACCCTCGCCTTCCTCTCGACCAAACGGTCGTCTCCTCCTATGCCTGTCAGAAGCAGCTCCTCCTCGCGGGCGAACGCGTCGAACGGGCAACGTCTCGTGGGCATAACCAGGTATCCGATCTCGCGGAGCATGTCGAAAATCTCATTGTTGGCGTCGCTGATCACCTCCAACTCCCTGATGTTCGCCGCCATCTCCGTTGTGAACTCGAAAGGGTCAAGCGGGATGACAATCGGCTCGTCCAGGAACTCCTCTATCCGGGCGGCGATCTCGACCATTGCTCCCATGCCAGACTCGTACATCTGGATGGCTTTTCGGGAGACTCCAGCTGCCTCGGCAAGGGTCCCGAGAGATATGCTCTTTGCCTCGCGGACGCTTCGCAAGGTCTCGCCGTCTATGCGCACGTACAGTCCGCCTGGAGCGGCGTACACCAGTGGCGGCACGCCCTCCATCATGAGGGTCTCGAAGGAGCGCTCGGACACTATCGGCAGCCCGAAGCGCGTGTATAGTATGCCGTCGTCCAGCTCCGCGGCGCTCGAGTGCAGCCCAACGATGATAGGACTGGCTCCAAGTGCGGAAGAGAGAACGCGCAGGTCGTCCGCGTCACCCTGCGACAGCGAGTCTATGTTGGAGAGCATCTTGAGGACGAGGAGCTGATTGTCCCTCCTTGCGATGACGTCAAAGCTCACGCTTCGGATGTTGTGCGGCTCCGTCAGGAAGAACCCGCACTTCGCCAGGTCGTCCCTGACCCTCAGGATAAGCTGCTCCCTAGTCGCCGTTGCAGCCCGTTTCTTAGTATTTGTCTTCTGCATGATCTTCAATCAGTCCGAGTCCCATCCCGCTACCGGTACATCGAGTTGGGGCTGAGTCGCTCGTACTTCCTCAGTTCGCTTTCGTTCATCGGCTGCACGTTCTCCATAGCTTTCTCAAAGTATTTCATTTCGACTTTGACATCATCTATGCTCTCCCCGTCAGCATCCCCGCCACCAAGCACGAAATCGCGTATGGCGAGCATCACCGCCTCGTTGGCAACGGCACCTATCTCGGCACCCGTGAAGTTCGTCATCCTTGCGGCGAGCTTGTCAAGGTCAACATCGTCCGCGATCGGCTTGCCCTTAGTGTGTATCCTGAGTATCTCCTTCCTCGCTTCCAGCTCCGGCGGCGGAGTGTATACCAATCTGTCGAACCGCCCTGGGCGGAGCAGCGCAGGGTCGATGATATCGGGGCGATTTGTCGCCGCGATGACAACTACGTTGTGTAGAGCCTCCAGCCCATCCATTTCCGTAAGGAGCTGGCTGATGACTCTTTCAGTGACACCAGAATCCGACGACGTGCCTCTGACAGGCGCGATCGCATCGATTTCGTCCAGGAATATCACGCACGGGGCCGCCTGCCGGGCCTTCCTGAAGGTTTCCCTCACGGCCTTCTCCGACTCGCCGACCCATTTCGACAGGAACTCTGGACCCTTGACGCTTATGAAGTTCGCTTGGCTCTCAGTAGCAACCGCCTTTGCCAACAGGGTCTTGCCAGTTCCCGGAGGACCGTAGAGGAGCACACCCTTGGGCGGGATCGCGTTCATGTGTCTGTACAATCCAGCGTATCTCAGGGGCCACTCTACCGTCTCCATCAGCTCCTGCTTGGGTCCTTCGAGACCTCCGATGTCCTCCCACTTGATGTTGGGGCTTTCGAGCAGCACTTCCCTCAGGGTTGAGGGCTGCATCTCCCTGTAGGCGCCCATCAGATTGTCCATCGTAACCTTGAGGCTATTCAACACCTCTGCCGGGATCGTCTCCTCTTCCAGGTCTATTGTCGGCAGTATGATCCTCAGAGCGCGCATAGCGCCCTCTCTCGCGAGAGATGCCAAGTCTGCACCTACATAGCCGTGGGTCATCGCAGCCAATTGTGGGAGGTCGACATCGTCTGCCAGGGGCATTCCGCGCGTGTGTATCTGAAGTATCTCGAGGCGCCCCTCTCTGTCCGGTATGCCTATCTCTATCTCCCTGTCGAATCTGCCAGGCCTCCTAAGCGCGGGGTCGAGTGCGTTTGGCCTGTTCGTCGCGGCGATGACTATCACCTTGCCGCGCCCCTCGAGGCCGTCCATTATTGCCAGGAGTTGGGCGACGACGCGCCTCTCGGTCTCGCCTGTGACCTCGTCGCGCTTGGGCGCAATCGAGTCAACCTCGTCGATGAATATGATGCTGGGGGCGTTCTCCGCCGCCTCCTTGAATATCTCACGTAACCGCTCCTCGCTCTCGCCGTAGAACTTGCTCATTATCTCCGGCCCGCCTATCGACTGGAAGTTCGCGCTCGTCTCTGATGCCACGGCCTTCGCGAGCAAAGTCTTGCCCGTGCCTGGCGGGCCGTGAAGGAGCACGCCCTTGGGGGCGTCCACACCGAGCTTCTCGAACAGCTCTGGATGCCTGAGGGGGAGCTCTATCATCTCCCTCACCTTATCCACCTCGTCGGAGAGCCCTCCGATGTCCTCATAAGCCACCTTCGGGCCTTTGGCCAACTCCTCCTTGGCAGGCTTCTCGCTGAGCTTTATCTTGGTGAAATTCTGAATGACCACCGCTTCGGCGCTGGGCTGATGGCTCTGCACGACGAGGTCGAATTTCCTGCCCATGATGTTGACTTCGAGGAGGTCCCCCTTTGCGACCGGCCTCCCCTCAAGGATCTGGGTGAGGTACTCCTCTCCTCCGAGTATCTTCACGGGCTGTGTGGGCGCCAGGGTCACCTTCGTCGCTGGTTTCGGCGTGATCTTTCTTATGCCAACCTTGTCGTCCAGGCCTGCTCCGGCGTTCTTGCGTATCGTGCCGTCAATTCTTATCGTCCCGCGGTTCTCGTCCTCCGGGTATCCATCAAAGACGGTCACCGCGGTGTTCCTCGAGCCCTCTATAAGAACGACGTCTCCCTGGGTGAGCCCGAGGATCTTCATCAGTGCAGGGTCTATCCTGGCTACGCCCTTCCCGTCATCCGCGGATTTCGCCTGTACGACCCTGAGAATCTTATCCTTCTTCGACATTTGAAGCACCGACATTCTCGTGATTGTGGCCCCGCCGATTGTCCGGTGGGGCCGGTGAATGGTTTGCTGAAACGTTTTTCCCTCGCATCGAACCGTTTTCCGGGCCAATCGCGGCTTCTACTTCACCTCGACCTTCTTGGTCTTCTTCTCAGGAGGGGCTGCCTTGGGGACCCTCACAGTGAGAACGCCGTCGTCCAGTTGGGCATCCACTTTCTCAGGGATGATCTTCTCGGGGAATGGGAGGGACCTGTGGAAGCGAGCGTAATGGCGCTCCCTCCTGACGAACCCGGTCTCTTTGTCCTCCTCTTCCTTCTCCGAACTCGCCTCTCCCGATATCTCTATGGCGTTCTCCGTGACCTCGATGCTGAGTTCCTCCTTCTTTATCCCAGGGACCTCCGCTTTCAACACGTACGACTCCCCGTCGTCCGTGATGTCGACAAGGGGCTGTCTGATCAATGCCCCCTGCCCGGTCTTCGGGGGCACAAACAAGGTCTCCCAGTCCGTCCTGAAATCATCAAATATCCTGTCCATGTCATTCAACATGGTCAAAGGGTCGGACCAAAGCGGCCCCCAGCGGTTCCTGGGAGCGAGCTCATCTCGCCTATCTCTTCTTCGTATCATCTCTCAAACCTCCATCGCTTCGTTCCATTGCGTGGGCGCGTGCGCCCAAACCCCAAATATGTTAGCGCTTCTATATGAATATTACGCTTAACTCGTAAGGCAGCGAAAGGGGCGGAACCATCCTGCTACTGTAATAACCATCGAGCGCCATACGCTCGTCCGATGTCAGGATTCCTTGCGGGGGATGAGGTTACGATCTCCGACCCAGCCGAAGCAAGCCAGATACACAACAAGGGCTATTTCGGCGTGCCTCAGAGCGGAGGCGGCCTGAAGCTCAGCCTCATGGAGGCTACTTATTTGGTGGACAGCGGGAGGTTGGAAGTCGCATCCAAGCGCGGAACTTTGACAGCGGGAGACCTCTTACGGATCGCGCACAAGACCAAGGTGGGCTTCGAGATACAATACCTGGTGTATCGCGAGCTGAGGCAACGGGGCTACATCGTCAAGATGGGCCAGCCCCCGCTCGACTTCAGGGTCTTCCCCCGGGGAGGCGCGCCGAACAAGACCGCGAGCAAGTGGTGGGTCGCCGCGATATCCGAGCGCTCCACGTTCGACCTGGGAGACTTGCTGGACAACATAGACCGTGCGAGCCAGATTCGGAAGAGGCTGCTGCTCGCGGTCGTCGACGAGGAGAGCGACGTCACGTACTATGAAGTCCGAAGACAGTCGCCCGCTGGCAGGCTCAAGAAGCTCAAGCTCGGCCGCGAAGCCCAGGGCGTCGTGATGGCCGACAGGGTCATAATCACCGACAAGACAGATTCCGATACACTCCGGCAGGATCACTGCTTCGGCAAGATGATTGGCAATCTGCTCCAACTTTCCCTGATAGAGGCCGTGTTTCTCGTGGAGCATGGAACGCTCAAGGTCAAGGACGGTAAGACCAACAGGGCAGTGGGCCTTGAGACTCTGAAGAGGAGGGCTAGGAAACTCCAGCCGGATTTCGACCTGCGCCTGAGGGCATTCAAGGACCTCAAGGGCAAGGGGCTGATAGTCAAGACGGGTTTCAAGTACGGCTCCCACTTCAGGGCGTACGAGGGCGACCCAGACAGGAACCACGCGAAGTTCCTGGTGCACGCGGTTCCGGAACACTACAAGGCCATGTGGCCTGAGGTCAGCAGGGCGGTGCGACTCGCTCACGGCGTGAGGAAGGATATCTTGCTCGGCCGCGTATCATCAGATGATGTGGAGTACGTCAGCCTCACTCGCCACAGGCCGTGAGGACACTATATCCTCGTCTCCCCACCAGGTTTGTACAGCTCCCGTCTCCATTCGACGACTTTGTAGTTCTCACAATACTCGTCTATCGTGTCCCTGTACTTCATCGGCGGGAGGATGCCCCTGCAGCGCGTGCCGAAGTGATCGCAATCATAGCATGATACCATGACACTGAGCTACGTCTCCCAGGGTATTAATCGTTACTCTGGGAGTCCAGAGTCAAGTCCATCAAAGCAGCTTCGGCGCCATCTCTACAAGCCTGTTAGCGTAGCCCCACTCGTTATCGTACCACGAGAGAATCTTGCCGAACCGTCCATTGCCGCCTATAACCAACGTCAGCTCAGCATCTATTATGGCCGAATGCGGGTTGCCCACGACGTCCGACGAGACTATCGGTTCCTCGCAGACTTCCATGATGCCATTCATCGGCCCTGAGGCCGCCTTCTTGAGAGCTGCGTTCAACGCGTCCGCAGACAGCTCCTCCTCTGTCGTGAAACTGAGATCGGTCACCGAACCCACCGGCGTGGGGACCCTCATCGCGAAGCCATTCAGCTTGCCTGCCAGCCGCGGTATCACCATGCCGATGGCCTTCGCCGCGCCTGTGCTTGTTGGTATGATCGATAGGGCTGCCGCCCTACCCCTTCGGAAATCCTTGTGAGGTAGGTCGACCAGGCGCTGGTCGCCTGTGTATGCATGTATCGTCGTCATCATCCCCTCGACCATCGAGAAGTTGTCGTCGATGACCTTTGCCGGGGGTGCGAGGCTGTTGGTCGTGCATGAGGCGTTCGAGACCACGTCGTGTTTCGAGCGGTCGTATGCCTCCATGTTGACCCCGAGTACCAGGGTTGCGTCGCAGTCCTTGGACGGGGCTGATATGATCACCTTCTTCGCGCCGCCGGCCATGTGCGCCGCTGCCTTAGCCCTTGCCGTGAACAGCCCAGTCGACTCTATGACGACATCGACGCCATGCCTGCTCCACGGGATCTCCGCGGGGTCTCTCTTCTGCATCACCGAGACTTCGCGGTCACCGATGTGGATGGAATCTCCCTCAGCCTTGACCTCAGCATCGAGCTTCCCATATACCGTGTCCCATTTCAGCAGGTAAGCGAGTGAGTCAACGGGCGCTATGTCGTTTATCGCCACAATCTCGATGTCCTTTCCGTAGCCGGGCTTCTGCATGGCGGCTCTGAAGACATTCCGCCCGATTCTGCCAAAACCGTTTATCCCGATTTTCATACGCGCGTCCCCAATACGTGGAATATTCGTGCCACTTAAATAGCTGTCCCTCGTGGAAACACCATCTACCTGTTGAAATCGAACCCCCTTGGACTATTAGATTGCCTGCGGAAAATATTTAATAGCGCTGACTCTTTCAACTAACGGGGAATTTGGCAATGGGTGAATATATTCTCGATAAGCGACAGCTGGAGCGTTCTGCTGTCGCTGCAATAGTTGTGCTGTGTTTGATTGCTGCCGCGTTGATACCCGCTGGCTCGAGCCGCGCTGATCCTTACGACGCGACCGACGACCCCGTCATGTGCGTGACAGGTCAGACGGAGGCAGCTGGGGCTGGAAGATGCATCGCGTTTCTGGACATCAACCATGACGGGGTAGGCGACCTCGTCGTTGGTTCTCCTGGCGATTCCTCAGGAGGGCTTGGCGCAGGCAAGGTATTGATATACCTCGGAGACGAGACAGTGCCGGGCCCTGACGTCGAAATAGCCGGGTCTGAAGGCGAAGGGTTTGGATTCTCCGTTGCCAGGGCAGGAGACGTCAACGCCGATGGTATAGATGATCTGATTATAGGTGCTCCTGATAACGATTCGGCCGGTCTGGATGCCGGTGCCGTATACGTCATCCTGGGATCGGATGACGTCGACGATTTGCCAGACAGATCCTACGACGCCGACATCATCATCGAAGGCGAGCTCGAAAGAGGCCAACTGGGATACTCCGTCTCGACCGCTGGTGATGCCAACATGGATGGCTCCGACGACGTGATCGTGGGAGCACCCTTCGCAGAGGGGGGAGCGGTCTATCTCCTGTACGGCGGAGATTCCATGGGCGAAGCGCTGGACAAAACATTCACTGGATCAAGTGAAGGCGACCAATTCGGTTTCTCAGTGGCTGGCGGGGTCAACCTGGATGGTAATCCGCTGCCAGACATCGCCGTGGGCGCCCCTGGTAGTGGTGATGATAACACAGGAGAAGTCAGGGTCATTCTGAACCCCTCGAAGGCGGTTCCAAAGGAGTCCATTCTGGAGGGATCTGCGGAAAAAGACAGATTCGGCACGTCTGTAGCGGTCCTTGACTACAACGGGGACATCTACGGCGACGTAGGCGTCGGCGCTCCATACGCGGCAAGCGTGGGCGAGGTATCGCTCTACTACGGTTCCTCCACGTCAGGGAAGTTCGACAAGAATGTCGACGTTACATTCTCTCTCGGCCAGCCGGGCGACATGTTCGGAGTGTCCATTGCTGGCGGCGACCCTAGGACAGACAACATCGGTGATCTCGTGGTCGGAGCGCCTATGAACGATACTGCAGCCAATAACGCAGGGCGGGCGTATGTCTTCTACGGCAACTCCACCGCCGACTCCGTGCCGGACGTGATCGTCGACGGCACCGAAGCCGATTCCTGGTTCGGATTGAGTGTGTCTTCAGGAGGTAATGAGTCGGCCGACTACAACGATGACGACGCTGCCGATTTCGCCGTGGGCGCACCGCGATGCGGTGAGAACAACGAAGGAGCGGCGTACTTGTATCTCGGCATCCTGGTCATCGTGCCAGCCAACCCGATCATCTGGGGTTACGTGCTAGATGAGGTCGACAGGGGAGGGCTGAGCGACGCCCTGGTCACAATGGAGAGCCTCGCATACTCGGATAGTGTGAGGACAACTGCAAACGGGAGCTATGGCGTTACCACCCCGGTATCTCTGCCTCCGGGCACTTACTGGATCAATGCGTCATGCTCCGGCTACATCATGCAAAGCAAGCAGCGAGATTTGGCTTCGGACACGCGAGTCAACGTTAGCTTCGATATGGAAAGATGGCCAGTAGTGCAGGGGGTCATAAGCGACGGAAACACGACCGGCCCCCTCCCCCTCGAGGATGCCCTCGTGGAGGTCAGAGACTCCTCGGATACGCTCCTGGGTGAGATAACCACGGACTCGACGGGTGAGTACTACTTCGTGCTGGAGGTTGAGGGTGCCTGGTCCCCTTATGAGGACGACATAACAATAACCGCTACGAAGGAATACTACTTCGACGGTGAGAAAACACTCAAAGTCGCAGGCAGCGACGATCTGTGGGGAAACCTAACTCTGAACCACTATCCGATACTGATAGTAAGCATCAATGACACCAAAGATGACCCAATCGAAGGGGTGGATGTGTCAGTATCGATTGACGGCAAACTGCTGGAGACCGGTGAGACCGACGAGACCGGTCAGACAATGATAATGGTCCCGGGCGAGGGGTCTGCATATGTGAATTCCTCCAAGTTGGGATACGTCGCCAATAGCAGTGTGGTTGACCTGGCCGCCAACGAGCTCGAGGAACTGCACGAAGTGATGGACGCGCAACCGTCCATATCCGGCACCATCAAGGATTCTCTGTTCTTGTCTCCCGTCTTCGGAGCAGTCATCGACCTGTTCGAGGCCGGTTCGACCGACGTCCTTGAGAGTGAGACATCCAACAGCTATGGCTCATACAACTTCGACGTTGCCGAGGAAGGGATGTACGATTTGAGAGTGACTGCCGCCGGATACATCCGGGAGTACAGGACGTCCGTGGAGGTCGTTGCCGATGTGACGACGACAGAGAACTTCTGGCTCGATATTGACACATTATCACCGACTTCAGAGATATCCGATCCGCAGCCAGGGATTCAGTGCTCGACGCCCGAGGTCACCGTCTATGCTAACGCCACAGACCCAGACGGAAACGACATCCGGGAGGTGGCCCTCTATTACAGCCATGGAGGCAAGCCATACACTTTGTGGGGCGATGCTGACTCTGAGGAGCCGTATGTGTTCATATTCAACGCCTCAGAGGCACACGATGCCGGAATCTACGAGTTCTACACAATCGCAGTCGACTGGGCTGGGAACGTGGAGACGACACCGACATCGAATGACACCTGGATAATAATGAGCTACAGCATGCCTGAGTCTGAAGTCAGCGCCATTGATCCGTTTCAGAGCACAGAAACCTTCACTGTAGAGGCGTCAGCCTCGGACCCGTTCGGCGTTGATTACGTCGAGCTGTGGTACAGCTACGATGGGGGAGCTTTCGTACTTCACGATCAGGATGCCACGTCCCCTTACGCATGGGAGTTCTCGGCAACTGACGGCGACGGAGAGTATGCCTTCTACAGCATACTTGTGAACGGCATAGGTCAGGTCGAACCGCCGCCGGATGAGGCAGATGCGATGACGGTGGTCGACACCATCGCCCCGACGGTCTCTATAACTTCCCCGGTCGACGGCACGATCACCGATTCTGAGGAAGTGACGGTGGAGTACACGACGGATGGCACTGGAACCAACGTCGTATCTGTCGAGAGACGCGTAGACGGAGGCTCCTGGGAATCTGCGGATGCGACTTCCACCGTCGTGTCGTCGTTGGACGAAGGGGCCCATACAGTCGAGATTCGCGTGACTGATGAGGCTGGACACACCGCGATCGACAGCGTGGAATTCGTCGTGAACCTGGGTCTGCCTGAGATCACCATTACCTCTCCCGCTGACGGCGCAGTCTTGAACATAGATTCCGTCACGGTCGAATGGACGTTGTCTGATCAAGATGCATCGGTCGATGCCAGACTCGACGAAGGCGAGTGGCAGGCAGTCACTGGCGATTCAGTGACTTTCAGCGACTTGGACGACGGGGAACACACGGTGGACGTGAGGGCTACGAACCTCGCAGACAACTCGGCGACGGACTCCGTCACATTCACGGTCTCGACCGACACAACGGCCCCCGTCGTGTCGATAACGTCGCCGGCGAATGGCACTAGCCTGAATTCGTCCTCGGTCACCGTGACCTGGACTGCCTCGGATGGCGCAGGAAGCGGGATAGCACTCATGGAGATCAAGCTCGATTCAGGGGCATGGACTGCGGTCACGAGCAACTTGCGACAGTTCATCGAGCTTGCCCAGGGGTCGCACAATGTGTCCGTGCGGGTGACTGACAACGCAGACAACGTTGCTACGGCCAGCGTGACCTTCATGGTCGATACGGCGAATCCGACGCTAAGCATAACCTCGCCTCAGGATGGTTGGGAGACGAGCGATCAGTCGGTCACGATAGAGTGGACCTGTTCCGATGCCGGATGTGGCATCGACCGCATCGAGGTGTGTATCGACGGCGGATCGTATTTCTCCGTCGGGACGGCATCTGAGTGCGCGTTCAGCGATCTCGAAGCTGGAGAACATACGGTCGAAGTGCGTGCCTACGACAAGGCTGGAAACACCGGTGAGGCGGCCGTCACCTTCACCGTAGCCGAAGACGGTGGAGGAATCAGCGCTTTGGTGATCGCTGGCATTGTGCTTGTGATCATCGTGCTCGCAGCCTTGGCTGTGATGCTAATGCGCCGGAAGAAGGCCCCCGCGCCGCCCGTCGAGTAGGTATGGAGCGGAGAGCGCTTGCGCTCTTTCAAACCCCTTAAACGCCTTAATTTTTCAAACCAATGAGGTCAAAGCTGCACTTCTATGCCTAGTTTCTCGGTCAGCTCCTTGTACCGGTTCCTGATGGTGACCTCTGTGACGCCAGCAACATCGGCCACCTCTCTCTGGGTCCGTCTCTCGTTGCAGAGTATCGACGATATGTATATCGCCGCGGCGGCCACGCCGGTCGGCCCCCTGCCAGAGGTCAGCTCCTTCTTGGCGGCGTCCTTCAATATCTCGGTCGCCTTGGACTGGACCTCGCCTGACAGCTTCAGCTCGGAGCAGAACCTCGAGACGTAATCCTGAGGCTTGGTCGGCATCAGCTTGAGCTTGAGCTCCCTGGTCATGAACCTGTAAGTCCTGCCGATCTCCTTCCTTCCCACTCGTGAGGAGTTCGCCACCTCGTCCAGGGTCCTCGGAACATTGCACTGCCTGCACGCCGCATACAACGAAGCAGCGACGACGCCTTCGATGCTCCTCCCCCTGATGAGGTTCTTGTTGACCGCCTTACGGTATGTCATCGCGGCGGTCTCCCGCACGTTGCGCGGGAGCCCCATCGAAGAGGCCATGCGGTCGAGCTCGCTGAGCGCGAACGCAAGGTTCCGCTCGGTCGCATTCGATACCCTGATCCTGCGCTGCCACTTCCTGAGTCTGTAGAGCTGAGCTCTGTTGCGGGTCGGGATGCTCTTCCCGTAGGAGTCCTTGTTCTTCCACGATATCTCCGTGGACAGGCCCTTGTCGTGTATCGTGTAAGTCATCGGAGCGCCCGTACGAGCCCTCTTCTCTCCCTGCTCGACGTCGAAAGCCCTCCATTCCGGACCCTGGTCGATGAGCTGGTCGTCGAGGACTATGCCACAATCCTCGCACACGAGTTCTCCACGTTCGTAGTCTCTGACAAGATGGGCGCTGTTGCATTCAGGGCATCTTTCGATCTGCTCTGTCTCTTCTCTTACCTTTGGCATGGTCCCCCTCTTCTAGCACATAGACTTCCTTGCCTAGGATGGCAATGGTCTTCATGTCTCTCTCGGGTTGAATGGCGACGTACGGCGAGCGAACAGGGCCGAAAACCCTGGTCACTCTGCCCATGGTCACCTTCAAGTTGTCACGCACAATTGCACCGTTCTTCGGTGCGAATCTAGCCCTCACAATGAGCTTTCCGTCGTGGGAGATATCCTGCACGACTCCAAGAAGCTTCAACTCGCTCACCGAATCATATTTATATTTTGTGCTCAGCGCCCTATATGTGATGTTATATATAAGGTTTTTCTCAATCTATTTAAGTGTTGGGCATCAATTTCCCCCAACGTAAGCCTCGACCGTCCGCGGACGAGGCATTCGCGATGGTGACTGTCATGACAAAAATCCCCAAGACTCATCCACGGCGCGAATCTCTCGAGCTGCGCGAACGGCTAGTGGACGGCTTCGCAAGCGGGATTGTTGCACCGCATGGGCTGATCGCTCATGGAAGAGGCGAGATGTTCTACTATCTCCTTGGAGAGCGCACTGTGAAGCATGCGCGGGTCGCAGCGAGAGCGGCTGCGACGACGCTGATTGTGGCGAAGCAGCCGGTCATCTCAGTGAACGGGAACGTCGCGGCGCTGTGCCCGCGAGCCATCGCGGACCTGTCCAAGGCGATTCCTGCTAAGATCGAGATAGGGCTGTTCCACAGGTCGGATGAGCGACTATCCAAGATACAGGCCGCACTGGAGCGCGAGGGAGTGTCGCAGGTGCTCGGCTTTCTCCCGGACGAGAGGATACCTGGGTTGGAGGGCGCGAGGGGGCTGTGCACTCGGGAGGGTATCTACTCTGCCGATGCGGTCCTCGTGGCGCTCGAAGACGGCGACCGTGCAGAAGCTCTCGTGGGCATGGGCAAGAAGGTCGTAGCGGTCGACCTCAACCCTCTTTCGAGGACCGCCCGGTCGGCGACCGTGACCGTCGTGGACGAGGTCACCAAGGCTTTGCCCCTGATTACTGGCTGTGTGGAGGAACTCAAAGGCGACACGACTGAGATGGATAGGGCGCTGGAGAGGTACGACAGGGATGAGAACCTCCGCGCCGTCATGCGGCTGATGGCCTCCAATTTGGAGCAATTAGGGACCGAACCCGGCTCTCAGTAGCCATGCAACATCTTTTTCTTAGCGCAATGTACTCCGTTGCTCAGGTACGATGCCGTCGAACGAGTTGCTCGATAAGGGCGTGAAGAGGATTGAATGGGCCAGGACGCACATGCCAGTCCTAGCCAAGATAAGGGAACGCATGGTAAAGGAACAGGCCTTCGAGGGATTGAAGGTCGGCATGGCCCTGCACACGGAGGCCAAAACAGCCGTGCTCGCGCTTACTATCCAGGAGGCCGGTGCCGAGGTCCGATTGACGGGATGCAACCCACTCTCGACGGACGACTCGGTGGCGCTCGCGCTCAACAAGAAGTACGGGTTGGAGACGTATGCTAAGAGGGGGCAGTCCCAGAAGGATTACTACATCTCGCTAAACCGAGTGCTTGACATGAAGCCGGATTATGTCATAGACGATGGTGCCGATCTCATATTCCTACTGCACACGAAGCGTAAGGAACTCCTACCCACAGTGAAGGGGGGTAACGAGGAGACGACCACCGGGGTTATGAGGATAAGGGCAATGGCTCAGGAAGGTTCCCTCAAATTCCCAGTGATGTCCGTTAACGACGCGTACATGAAGTACATGTTCGACAACAGGTATGGGACCGGCCAATCGACTATGGATGGCATCATGGCCGCGACGAACCTCGTTATCGCGGGCAAGAACTTCGTGGTCGCAGGCTACGGATGGTGCGGGAAGGGGATAACCATGCGCGCCAAGGGAATGGGGGCCGACGTGACGGTTTGCGAGGTGGATCCCATACGAGCCATCGAGGCGCGGTTGGACGGTTTCGCCGTCAAACCGATCGCAGAGGCCCTGAAGGAGGCGGACATGGTTGTCTCAGCCACTGGCTGCAAGGACGTAGTCACCGCGAAACACCTGCGCAATGTCAAGGACGGATGCGTCCTGGCCAACTCGGGGCATTTCGACAACGAGATATCGAAAGCAGGGCTCAGAGAGCTGTCCAAGAAGCGCAGGAAGGTGAGGGATTCCGTGCACGAGTACCAGTTGAAGAACGGGAAGAGGGTGTACCTGCTGGCGGACGGGCGGCTCGTGAACCTGGCTGCCGGCCAGGGACACCCTGCCGAGATAATGGACATGAGCTTCGCCATTCAGGCGCTGTGTCTCGAGTACATGGCATTCAGCGCCCGCTCGTTGGAGCCGGACGTTTACGACGTGCCAGATCATATAGACGAGCAGGTTGCGAGGATCAAGCTGAAAACGATGGGACTGGAGATAGACCAGCTCTCCGATTCTCAGAAGAAGTATATGAGGGAATGGAGAGAAGGTACCTGAGAGGCGCACGATAGCGCCCAGTTCCGAAAACCGCTTGCGTTCTTAAGCCAGTGCGATTGCGAGCCACGGGGCACAAGGGGGCAGATTTTTCAAGTACGGTGGAAGCGATACGGGTTTACGGATGTGAGGTGCGTGCGCAAGAGCAATTTCCTGGGGATTTACGGTCATGCGGCGGTGGACATCATCTATTCCTCCGACAGTTTCCCGCAGCCCAACACCTGTGTTGAATTGGTCGACCGGCAGGAGTTCTTCGGTGGCACGGGAGCGAACCTCGCGAGGATGGCCGCTGCGCTCGACGTCAAGACTGCTTTGGCTAGCCATGTAGGGGACGATTTCCCCAACAAGTTCAAGGACGCCCTGAACGAAGTCGGCGTCGATACGACGGATGTCATCAAGGTCCGCGGCCAGAGGACCTCGTACATCATCATGATATCTGACGCTGAGCACAATCAGATAGGCTTCGTGGACCAGGGGGCGGTGCGCCTGCAGGACAAGCAGCCACTCAGGACGCACACGGTCGACTCCTCGAAGTTCGTCCACATCGGAACCGGTCGGCCTGCATATATGCTGAAGGTGGCGAAGCGGGCGAGATGGCGGAAGAAGATGGTATGTTTCGACCCCGCCCAGGAGATACACTACGTTTACGACCCTGAGACGTTCAAGCAGATGCTCGAGTACTCCCATGTGCTATTCATGAACTCATCCGAGCTGGAGAGGGCGAAATCGTATCTGAACCTCGAGGACGACCGAGAGCTCCTGTCATACGTGAGCCTGATAGTCAACACACTGGGCAGTGACGGCAGCAGAATCATCACGGATGACGACGAGGTTATAGTCGGCGCAATCGCTCCTGACATAGTGGTCGATACCACCGGGGCGGGAGACGGCTTCAGGGCGGGATTCTACGCAGGTCTCAGCCGCGGCCTACCTGTCGAGGAGTGCGCATGGGTGGGCGCCTCCGTGGCGTCGTTCGTCGTGGAGAGCGTCGGGGCGCAGAGCGCGCTTCCGACGTGGGAGATGGTCCAAAGGCGCGCCGCCCGGAGGAAGAACGTCTAGGCGTGCGCGTGCGAAGTCCAAACGGATTCATGGCCATTTGAGGTCAAATCATCCATAAAGCCAGCCCCGAAAGCTTTATGACAGGACATCCCATTATTGGGGTTTGGTGAGACCAAATGGCCGTGGGTTTTATACTCATAAGCACTGCGCCGGCAAAAGAGCACGAGGTCTACAACGAGCTCCTGAAGGTTAAGGAGGTCGTCGAGCTGCATCCGCTGTTCGGAGAATACGACCTGATCGCCAAGATCGAGGCAGAGGACTTCAACCTGCTTGGGCAAGTGGTTGTCGACAAGGTCCGCTCGATCGCCGGAGTGATTGACACAAAGACGCTGACAGGTATAAAGTTCTGAGTCGCAGGTCGTGGTTGGTGGATTCGGTGGAGTTAATTGAGTTTCTGACAGTGATTGTCCTCGTGTTTGCTCTGTTCATGCTTCTCGCAGGCGTGTTTACGGCGTACTTTGGAAGCGGCAAGAGCAGAATGATCGGCGTAATCCTGGTCGCAATCGGGCTCGCAGTCGGCGTGCTGTGGGTCGTGATGGGATTGGATTCCGTCAATGTCTTAGAGGTCAATCTTGGCAAGGTGATATGGGACGCGTTCCTGTACATCCTCGCGGGCGTCATAGGCGCCGTTCTTGCGATCGGGATGTTCCTCCTCGCGATTATGAAGTCGTGAGCGCGCAAACCTTTTTCTACAAACTCCACCTCTCACCTCTTCGATGAGTATCCAGATAGTTCTAGGCAGCAAGAGCGACCTAAAGGTGGCGGAGAAAGCCACCGCGGTGTTGAAGGAGCTGGGTGTGAAGTACAAGTTGAGCATCGCCAGCGCCCACAGAACCCCGGAGCTGGTCGACAAGCTCGTCTCCGAGGCAGAGGCCGAGGTGTTCATTGCGATAGCCGGTCTGTCAGCCGCTCTCCCAGGCGTCATAGCGGCGCGGACCAACCGTCCGGTAATAGGCGTGCCTGTCAGCGGGACGTTGAATCTGGATGCGATCTTGTCGGTCGTGCAGATGCCCCCAGGCATTCCTGTCGCAGCGGTCGGGCTCGATAGGGGAGAGAACGCCGCCCTGCTAGCGGCGCAGATACTCTCGCTCAAGGATGAGCGGATTTTGGACGCGCTCGAAGGGTATAGGCATAAGCTGAAGGACAAGGTGGCCACGGACTCCAGGGAAGTTGATGGTTAGATGTTCGACCCGGAGAGGTTCATCGACGATCAGATGCAAAAGCTGCGTGAGACCATCAAGGGCAAGGCGATAATCGCAGCCTCGGGGGGCGTGGACAGCACGGTGTGCGCCGCCATCGTAAGCAAGGCCATAGGCGACCGGCTGCTGGCCGTGTATGTCGACACCGGGTTCATGAGAAAGGGCGAGACCAAAGCCGTCGACGGCATGCTGAGGCGGCTGGGAGTCAACCACATCACCGTCGATGCCAGTGATGAGTATTTCGAGGCGCTCAAGGGAGTCGTCGACCCTGAGAAGAAGCGTAAGATCATCGGTGAGAAGTTCATACGCGTCTTCGAGAGGGAGGCGAAAAAGTCGGGCGTCGAGTATCTCGTCCAGGGAACGATCGCCCCTGACTGGATTGAGAGCGGCGGCGGCCTCAGAGACGTGATAAAGTCGCATCACAACGTTGGCGGCCTCCCAATCGACATGAACATGAAGCTCGTCGAGCCCCTTCGAGACCTGTACAAGGACGAGGTTAGGAAAGTCGCCCGTGCGTTGAAGATCGAGGTCGCCGAGAGACAGCCGTTCCCAGGCCCCGCACTCGCCATCAGGGTGATGGGGGAGCCGACCCGCGAAGCTGTCGACATCGTCAGGGAAGCCTGTGCGATTGTCGAAGAGGAGATCGAGAAGGCCGCTGCGGCCGGCAAGATGGATATGCCCTGGCAATACTTCGCCGTGCTGCTCCCGGTCAAGAGCGTCGGCGTTCAGGGAGATGTCAGAGCTTATGGTTACACCGTCGCGGTGAGGGCGGTGGAGTCATTGGACGCGATGTCCGCAGCGTACATGAAGATTCCTCATGATGTGCTTGAGACGATATCCCGCAGAATTACCAACACTATGAGGGACAGGGTCAATAGAGTCGTCTACGACATAACGGACAAACCTCCAGCCACTATTGAGTGGGAGTAGGCGCGGCTCAGCAGAGGCTTTATACTCCTGCAATATTCCCTCCTGCATGCGAGTTTTGGTGGTCGACAACGGTGGCCAATGGACCCATCGTGAGTGGCGCGTGCTGCGTGATCTCGGGGCGGAAACAGAGATTGTCTCGAACAGGAAGCCGGTCGACGCCATGGTCGCGGACGGGCTCGTGCTTTCGGGCGGATCTCCAAGAGTAGGATTGGATGGCGAGGCCATGGGGATGTGCGGCGGTTATCTGGACAACCTGGATATGCCCATACTCGGCATATGCGCCGGCCATCAGTTCATGGCCATACATATGGGCGGGAAGGCCGAACCGTCAGCCACACCTGAGTTCGGGAAGACGCTGATAAGCGTCGTCGACGAGGATGATCTCTTCAAGGGCCTGCCGGAATCGTTCATAGCATGGGAGTCACACAACGATGAGGTGACCGTCCTCCCGCCGGGATTCAAACTGCTCGCGAACTCAGAGACTTGCCCCGTTCAAGCGATGCGACACGAATCACGGCCGCTATTCGGCCTTCAATTCCATCCTGAGGTCGAGCACACGGACAACGGCTATGAGATATTCCAGGCATTTCTAGACGTGTGCGAAGCGTACAAGAAGGGCTGAGCGATGAATCAGTCGATCAAAGAGGTGCTGATTGAGGCTGCAAGGACGCGGCAACGCAAGGAGCCTATCGAGAGAGCGGTCGGCCGCGCTGTAAGGCGCAGAGGTATGGATTATCAGTTCTACATCACAGCGATGTCGAACCTGAGGGAGATGGCTTCCTCGAAGAAGATCAAGATTGAAGATGCCCTCAAGACGCTAGAGGAAGACGAGGAGAGCTAGTGCCAGCATAATCAATACAATTCCCACGGCGACAGCGAGCATCGCATAGGCGATCCGCGCGCTTGAGCCGAAGGCTATGGGTATAGGACCTATGAGGACGACTCCGCCGATTTTCGAGCCCTTCCTGTTGTCTGCCTGACCGGCGCCATCAAGACTGGAATCACGGTGGTTATGCACCAATCCGAAAGGCATCGCGGCCATCAACAGGAAGCCAGATAGTGTCCCCGCCACGACGAGCGCGACGCCAACCAAGAACGACAGACTGGAGCCGGAGAGGACTGGGAAGATTACCACCAGCGACACGTCGGTCTCGCCGCTGGCCACAGAAATAGCCACCAATGATAGGCCGGCTGCGAGCAAGGCTATCGGACCTAACGATACCAATCGCATCTCAAGCACGTTCCGCGAGTCCTTCGAACACTCTGGTGCGCTGCAATATCGTATCGGTGAGGCTAATTAGTTTGCGCACCCTTCATGCTGTGCTCAGAAGCCTTTTATCACGGCCCGACAATCACTGTCGAAGGTACCGGGATGACCACTCTGAAGGACCATCTTGTTCAGATACTCGAATCCAAGCAGTTCGAGGTGGAGGAGAGAGACGGCTACTTGTACGGCCAGCGCGAAGACGTCTCAGTTGTCATCATGGCTGCCAGCCACCTGATTGCAGATGACATCGACGATTTTATCCGAAATGTGAAGAACTTCTCCGGAAGGAAGGTCGTAGCTTCACTCTCCAAGATTGACGATCGCGTGCAGAAGCACCTTCAGGTTAGGGGCATCTATTATTGGGGCAGGGAGGAGATGGAGCACGAGATTGGCACGTTGCACCTCCGCAGCGAGTCCAAGGAGGATGACGGCAGCCTCTTGGACGAAGTGATCTCAGACGAGATGCCACAGGTGCTCACTGAGCCACCAGAGCAGTCCGTGCCAATCATTATCGAGAGCACCGAGGAGCGTTCCGAGCAGATCGTAAAACCGACAATCACCCTCGAAGACGTCAAGTACATCGCTCGACACGAGGTGCAAGGATACAGATTCGACCTCGAATTGATCCCGCATTTCCTGTTCCACTACGTCCTGAACATCGACGAGAATCAACAGAGAGCGGGCATTGTGGCCGTGAACGCAATGACCGAACACGTGGAGACTTGGCGATGGGGCTTCGAACTCGTGGATGCCATCGACGCACCAAGCTCGAAGAGGGAGCCGACCGTCGAGGAGGATAGAGCGTTGGATATGGCGCGCGAAGTCGTGTCGAAAGAGTACCGGTCATACGTTGAGACCGTCCGAGATTACGGCCACTCCGAGGTCATCGAGAGGTCCCGCTCGCACGAGAACGCAATCGTGATAGAGCCGAAGGGGCTGGTCTATCTGCCTGTCTGGTGTGTCGAAGGCAAGGGGGGCGCGCTGCTCATCAACTCGTCAAGTGGAAAGATAATAAGCGAGCATCTCCACGGGCCAGAGTCTAAGCGAGGTTGAGCTTCTTGAACCTCTCGAGTATTCCGAGCCAATGCGAGCCTCTCCAGTAGATTTTGCCGCACGCCTCGCATCTCCAGAACTTGTCGTTGCTCTCCAAGGCGCCCTCGGGCACCTGCTCCGAGACCTCATCCTTCGCCACGTCCGCGAGGTCTCCGTTGCACGCGGAGCATCTGATTGCTTCTTCGTCAAACAACAGGCCGTGGTCGCCACACACAAGTCTCAGCTGCGAGTCCAAATCGTCATGCTCAACGTACGTCGCGCCTGGTCGATTCGCTAGCTCTTTGTCTCGGGTCAGTATATGACGATTCTCTGTGGATGCAAGGCGGGCTATCTCATCATCGTCCAGGTGCTTTCCATAGGTGGTGTCGTAACCGAGCATCCGCAACCATCGTGCGAGCGACCCGAGCATGCTGTCTGCCACGAATCGAGGGCGGTCGTCAGTGTCAGTCACTTTACCACCTCATATTCAACTAGAACACCGTCTCCGACAACCTCGGCATTCCGGAGCCGCAGCTCAACGACTTCATTCATGGCTGACGCGCCAGTCCCGCCAGCAGGCGTTGGCGAAGAATCGCCGCCTATGACCATACTGCCTATGAAGATGAGCATCTCGTCCGCAAGGCGCGTCTTCAGGAACGACCATATGACCTCCGCACCCCCCTCGACGAGCATCGACCGAATCCCCCTCTCTTCGAGCATTAGCGCGAGCCGCTGGATGTCTATCCTGCCGCTCCCGCACCGAATGGTCTCAGCGTTCGGGAATTCCTTGGTGCATTCCTCGGCGGTCACGATAACGGTCTTCGCTTCCCCGTTCAGCACCTTCGCGTGCGGAGGCGTGCGGCCTCTTGAATCCAGCACGATTCGGATGGGGTTCTGAGGATTGTGGACATACTTCTCCTTGACCGTCAGTTTCGGATCGTCCGTCAGCACCGTACCTATACCGACTAGTATCGCATCGACCGAATTCCTCATCTCATGAACGCGCTTCTTGTCGGGTTCGTTGGAGATATCGGTCTGCTTGCGGCTGTTCAGGGCGATTTTGCCATCCGCCGACATGGCGCAGTTGATGGTTATCTTCAAGTGTACCGTTCCCCAGCATCACAATAGTTACTAAGAAGCTTTCTGATGAACCCCACGTCAGTCAGTGTTCCCTGGTAATCCAGACGCGGGCTGCAATCGATTATTTGTCAGTCTGCCAAGACTTATATGTCGACTACCACATTCGGGCAATCCATGGATATCGGGGATATCAGCATCCATGAGCTGAAGCGCGTGGATCTCAAGGGTGCCACGATAATCGATGGCTTTCCGAGCGTAGGTCTTGTAAGCTCGATTGCCGCCAATTATCTAATCAAGGTGCTGAACCTGGAACACGTCGGCATCATGGATTCCGAGTACTTCCCGACCGTGTCCCTCATACGCGACTCCAAGCCCCTAAGCCCTGTGAGGATCTACGCTGGTGAGAAGGGCAGGAGGGGGGACCGGATAGTGGCCTTCATATCGGAGTTCCAGCCGCCGGCTTCGCTGATACGCCCGATTGCCCATTCGCTCGTGAAATGGGCGATTGAGCAGCGGTGCAAGATGATCGTTTCGCCAGAGGGTCTGGTCGTCGACCCCGAGCTCAGGGATACCGCGGACATCAGCGATGTGGTGTTCGGCATTGCGAGTACGCCAGGCGCTCGCGAGCTGCTGAAAGAGAACAATATCCGCACCTTCGAGGAGGGCGTCATTTCCGGCGTTGCGGGCGTGTTGCTCAACGAGGGGCGAAAGCGCGATTTCAATGTGGTCACCCTGCTAGCGGAAGCACACCCAGATTTTCCCGACGCGAAGGCCGCCGCGCTGGTCCTCGAGGCCATAGACCGAATCCTGCTCGGGATCGAGTTCGACGCCAAGCCCCTGTTCGAGGAGTCGCAGCGGATTGAAGACCATATCAGGGAGATACAGAAGCAGGCGGTTGTCAGGAAGGACAGCAAGGAAGCGCCGCGTCCATCTATGTACGGCTAGTCGATCGCCAATTCGACTGAACCGTCGTCATTCTCAATCACGGTGAATCGCCGGTCTAGGAGTTGCTCTATCACTGCTATGTTGGTTTTGGCGTGCCTCGTCATCTTTTCGGCGACAACAACCGACGGCCCGCGCGCCAAGGCCATGTACAGAAGCACCTGGTCTAGCATGTGCATGTCGACCGTCGCGGCTGACTCGACAGTCTCCAAAAGGTCGGACGCGCACGACTCGCCGAGAGCCTCCGCCCTCACCCCCCTCTGGCCAAGGGCCGACTGGCCAATCAAGGATTGGCCGCGATCAGCTTCTAGGAAGATTCCCGCTCCGGTGCTGCGTCCGCGTCTAACATCAGGTTCGATTTCAGCCCCGCCCATTGGTATGAGCTTCCTCATGGCAGCATGTCGCATCCGGCTAACGACGTGTTCTGGGAGGTTCTGAGAATAGGCTATTCCTTTGATGCGAGTAGGCGAACATCGTTCATTCAGGCTCACTCCCAGTAACCCCCCGGAGGGAACGACCTCGATGCGAACCTCACCGCCTCCTTCGGGATAGAATCCCCTTGAGATGAGTTCCGCAGAGCATCGGAGTCCGAACCTCTCTGCAATGGGGACATGGACTCTCAGCAAATGGTCTATCGGCGGGGCCCATTTCACGTCCGTCCCGCCCGTGACGACCATATCCACCTTGCTTTTGGACAGCGCTGCAGGCAGCAGGCAGCTCAGCACCACCAACGAGATGCTGCCAGCCGTTCCAATATCGAATATGTATCCACCACCCAGCAGTGCTCCTGGGCGGAATCGGATTTCTTGAGCACCTATGCAAAGCCCTTCCACCGTCGCGTCGCAAAGCGCGGCGACCGCCTCGACACTCGTAACATGCTGGGGCGACAGGCCAGGCTTGGGCCTGCCCGCTCTTATCTTAACCACCCGCACAGGTTGTTGTGTCACCGCGGAAAGCGCAATGGACGTCCGGAGCACCTGTCCCCCGCCTTCACCCAATGACCCGTCTATCTCAATCATCGTCCGCACATCCGCGGCTTCCGATCCATTTCCTCATCATGCCCGATATGAAGAACGCGATCATCAACACTACTGCGAGGAATATCAATGCTGCGGCGAAATACAGCAGCCACATTGGAGCTGTCTCGTTTCCACTTATGACGATGATAGCAAGGCCCGTACTCTCCGCGATGAACGCCCCGAACCCCAACGCGAAAGAATACAGCCCCATCGTCGCGCCGTAGCAGTCCTCGCTCGAGGAGTCCGCCATAAGCGCAAGGGCAGCGGGTACGAAGGCCCCGACGCCAACTCCTAACAATGCGAGCGGGATGAGCCCTGCGATGTGGAACACAATCTCGTCGTCCACCTTGGTGTATATCGAATCTGAGAAGAAGAGTGCCATGATTATTATGCCGAGGATGCAGAAGACGCCGTATGCCATGACCGGGATCCTTCCGACGATATCCGAGACCTTCCCCCAGAATGGCTGAAACAGCCCCAGGGCCACGCCAGCCGCCCCGAACATCAGTCCTATCGTGCTGCCGCTGATGTCCTCGCTGAGCATGATTCTGGGAAGATAGGTGATTGCCAGGCCGAGGAGCGTCGCTATTATGAGCCAGATCGGGAACATCAGTCTCACCTCACGTACCTTGAACACCTTCTTCAGGTTGTGCCAAGCCATCAGGCTTTCGGACTTGACTCGTACCTTCTCCTTCTTGACGAGGAGCTGGAGCATCAGCGCGGATGTGATCAGCAGCCCTGCTATCAGTACGAACCCGGCTTTCGCCCCGACGAGGTCTATAAGAAACCCTCCGGCGACAGCGCCGATGATGTACCCGAGGAATGTTGCGTAGTCGAACCACCCCATTTGTCGTCCGCGGTCACACGACTCGGCGTGGTCTGCGATCATCGCGATGGCCGGGGCAACCGTCGCAGCCGCGCCTATGCCGTGTATGCCGTGCATCCCTGCTAAGTACCATACGTTGTTGGACAGGGTGTACAGCAGGACAATCGACGCGGCGAGCGTGGTGCCGAGCACGATGATGGGCTTTCTGCCGGTTCTGTCGCTGAGTATGCCGAAGTAGTTAGCTGTCAGCATCTCAGCCAGCGGATACGGCACGGCTATGATCGCGACATTGAGGAGCCCTTCGTAATCGGTCTCGCTTGGGACATACTTCGCAATCAGAAGCAGGAGCGCGCCGAAGGCGACCCTCAGGAAGAAGGTGGATAGGTACAGCACCTTCAGATGCCATGGCGTTCTGATGCCTCTGCCTCTGAAGATGCTAGACATCGTTGGTCTGGCAGATGCTCGAATTACTTAATATTTGTGGAACTGTCAGGCGCTCACGAGGCCGCCGCCCGCAACCTTTCTGGCAATCCTCAGATGGCTTTATATATCGACCTCTCATAGACGAAGAACGACTCCGATATGGCTCTTGAAGCAATCAACATCGTGACGTTGATACTGTCGCTTCTGTTGATACTCATAAGCTGCGAGATCTTCACGAACGGCATCGAATGGCTGGGCTGCAGGCTCGGTCTCGCCGAGTCGGCCACTGGCAGCATTCTTGCCGCTGTCGGCACAGCGCTGCCAGAGACGATAGTCCCCATAATCGCCATCTTCTACGGAAGCGAGGCGGAGGGCCATGAGATTGGCGAGGGCGCCATTCTTGGCGCTCCCTTCATGCTTGGAACACTAGCCATGTTCATAGGTGGCATTGCCGTGCTGCTCGCGTACAAGCGGGGCAAGAGAACCAGCACCAGGTTGCATATGGACTCTGTTCACGCACTTCGTGACCTGAAATTCTTCATGATGGCGTACACGCTCGCTCTCGTCGCAGGGCTCTGGGGGATGCAGTCCGAATTGAACCTTAGAGGGGGCAATTATGCAATCGCTCTAATGCTTATCATATCCTATGTGATATACGTCCGCCGGACACTAAGGGACGAGACGACCATTCTGGAAAGCAGCTGCCCGACTCTTCATCTGACGAGGCTCACGGGAATATCCACTGCAGGCGCCCGCGGCATGGCACTAATATCTCTGCAGGTCATCGCGTCACTTATCGGAATCATCGCAGGAGCGAAGGTGTTCGTCGACGGGATCGAAACGGTCTCGTATTCGATTGGCGTTCCAGCGATGATTCTGGCGTTCCTAGTCGCTCCGATTGCGACGGAGTTGCCGGAGAAGTTCAACAGCTTCATATGGTATTGGCGGTCCAAGGACGTCCTCGCGCTCGGCAACATTACGGGCGCCATGGTATTCCAGAGCTGCATTCCTGTCACCATCGGGCTTTTGTTCACAGATTGGACACTCGCACCGATCAACGTAGCGAGCATCGTAGTCGCGCTTGGGGCCTCCGCATGGATATATTACTGCGTGAAGTACAAGGGATACCTTAGCTACAAGACGATGCTTGCGTCAGGAACCCTGTATCTCTCTTACATAGTGCTTCTATTCGTTTTCGGGCATTCGTGAGCGGAGCAGCGTAGCTGCTCTGCGGAAACACTGGCCAGCTTACTCAGTGAAAAAGGTATAAGTACGGACGATTGCCATTAACGCCGCGGATGGGATGACGCCGATTCTTCGAGCAAGTAGGTGACATCATCTTCCTTAAGACGGGATGGGGTCGAAGATATGGTCACGGAAGCCGAGCTGCTATTTCAGCTTGGAGCGATTCTTCTGCTAGCGTTCCTAGCGGCGACCATGGCAGGCCGAGCCAACCAATCCGTCATGGTCGGCTACATAGTGCTAGGTATCTTCATAGGTCCCAAGATGACCTTTGAGCTGTTCGGCGTGGAGTATCACGGCCTGATTAGCGACACCAGCCTCGTCGAGGTGCTGTCGTTCATGGGCCTTATCATGCTGATGTTCTTCGTCGGGCTCGAATTCTCCTTCTCCAAGCTCAAGAAGACAAAGACCCCCGCTATAATTCTGGCCATCATTGATACCAGCATCGGCCTCTTCGTGGGCTTCTTGTTCGCGTCGTACCTCGGATGGCCGCTGATAGACTCGATATTCCTCGCAGGCGTCATAGCGATGAGCAGCACGAGCGTCGCTATGAAAATCCTGTTCGACCTAAAGAGAATGTCGAGCCCCGAAGTCGAGTTCCTGATAGGGCTCGTCGTCGTCGAGACGTTCATTGCCATGCTCATACTCGCCGTGGCGAGCGGCATGATAATCGAACCGGAGACGAACGCCGTCGCCTACGGCCAACTATTGCTGGGGATGGCGGCGTTCTATGGGTTCTTCGTCTGGGTTGCCATGTGGGCGGTCCCGAGGGTCGTGGCCTTCTTCAACAGGATCGACAATGACGAGCTGTTCATATTGTTCGCCCTGGGGATAGTCTTCCTCACGGCAGGCGTCGCGTCACTCTTGAACGTCCCGCCGATCATAGGGGCCTTTTTCATAGGCATGATCCTGGCAGAGAGCAAGGTCTCGGCAAGAATACAATCGAAGCTCGAGTCGTTCAAGGACGCGTTTGTGGCGATATTCTTCACGTCGTTCGGCATGATGATTGACCCGGCTATGTTCGACACCGTCATCTGGATGGTCCTGCTAGCTATGCCGATAATAGTCTTCTACGAGACGATTGTCATCTCCGCCGTATCCTACTTCATCGGCTTCTCGGCGAAGGCCGCTTCCACTATCGGCACGAGCATGTGTGGGAGAGGGGTCGAGTCGATACTATACGCCAGCGTGGGTAGTGAGGTCAGGGGAGCAACGATGGGCGCTCAGCTCAACCCTTTCGCGGGCGCACTTTGCTTCGGCATGAGCGCCGTCGCGCCGTTCATGGTCAAGAACTCCGTCAGGTTCGCCAACGGCTTGTCTCGCATAGTGCCGAGGCATATGCAGTTCTCTGGAGCCGTGGTGTCCAGGACGCTTGGTAAGGTGGTGATGCCTTCATCCCTGAAGATGTTCAAAGGAACCAGAATGACGGGCATGCTGCTGTTTGCCTTCGTGCTCGTTTCCGCCGCGGTATTGATGACCGACTCGATGCTGCACATCGCCTTCCTCGCCGTCGATGGTGTCATCGCGGGCGCGCTTTACTTCGTGATACGGTACGAGGTGGCTGAGATAGTGCGCCATGTCAACTACAACAACATCGGCGTTGGAGTGAATGACAGAACCCCCATCGTCAACCTGATCACGAGGATGATATTCGGAGCACTAGTGTCGGTCATGCTGATAGTCTCGACCTGGAACTATGTCTGGCAATTGAGCGTGGTCGTCGCAATTGCCTACGGGATACTCGCCGCTGCACTCACCAACTGGGCCTATAAGAAACTCTACATCGAGGGGTTCGAGATACCAACCAAGGTGTATTCGTTCTCCAAGCAGATTGACGAGCCAACCAACCAAGGTGATGATCTTCCCGATGTGCCAAAGCCCGTTTACGGTGTCTTGAAGACCATTTCAGAAGACACACGTTTGTAGAGCGCAATTGCTATATGAATCGGATCGAATGACTTAGCCCGTGACATCCGCTGCGATGATTCGGACCAGCCTCGCATGCGCTCCTATCGGATGCGCCCTCTTCATCGTTCTTTTCATAGTCGCTACCTCAAAGGATCCCGAATACGTAATCTTCGAGAGCTACCTCAGCGATCTCGGCGTAGGCCCTGGCGCTTGGGCGTTCAACTCCGCCGTGATATCCGCAGGGTGCTTACTCGTGGCGTTTGCCGTCGGAGGTTTCGCCTCCTACTTCGGTGCGAACAACCTGATGAAGACGGGAGACGCACTGTTGGCGCTCTCAGGCGTGTTCCTTGCTGGTGTTGGCGTCTTCACGGAAGATGCTGGTGACGCCCATCTGGTTGTCTCGTACGCGTTCTTCGTGACTGCTTTTCTCTCATTCGGTGTGTTTGCCACTGCGCGATTCATCGTCAGGCGGTCACTGGCGGATCCGGTCCTGCTTGTCAATGCAGTCTCCTTTACGACGGGGGTTGTCGTCGTGGCCATGTGCGGGCCAGAACCCTTTGCGGAAACGATAGCCGTATTCAGTCTGCTAGCCTGGGGTGCCGTGGTCTCAGCGTTGCTGTTCATCGAGGGCAGGCGTCCTGCGAACCTGGCAACGACATAGGGCGTCCCGTAAAAGGCTTTTAAGGGACGGTGTTGTTTCGAAGTCCACATCGAGGGCGTAGCGCGCAAACGCGCGGAGGCCGAGAATATGTCAGCAAGGGAGTACATTGAGATTGAGAAGACTTACGGGGCGCACAACTACCATCCGCTCCCGGTTGTGATATCGAAGGCGAAGGGTGTATGGGTCTGGGATGTCGATGGCAAGAAATACATCGACATGCTGAGTTCGTACTCGGCGATCAACCAAGGTCATCTTCATCCCAGGATAGTGAAGGCGGCCACTGAGCAACTCGAGAGAGTGTCCCTCACTTCGAGGGCATTCTCGAACGACCGGATGGGGCCGTTCCTGAAGAAGCTCTGCAACCTCAGCGGTATGGAGATGGCTCTTCCGATGAATACTGGCGCCGAGGCGGTCGAGACCGCCATCAAGCTGGCTAGGCGTTGGGGCTATCAGAAGAAGGGCATTCCAGAAAATGAGGGCGAAATTGTTGTCTGCGCAGGCAATTTCCACGGAAGGACGACAACGATCATCAGCTTCTCGTCGGACGAAGACTCCAAGAAGGGTTTCGGACCGTTCACGCCAGGTTTCGTCACGATTCCGTACAACGACATAATGGCGTTCGAGAAGGCGATTAACCCGAGCACGATAGGCATACTCGTTGAGCCCATCCAAGGAGAGGCTGGGATAAACGTCCCGTCACCAGACTACTTGAAGGAATTGAAGCGCATATGCAGCGAGAAGGGCATCCTGCTCATCCTCGACGAGATTCAAACGGGATTCGCACGAACAGGCAAGATGTTCGCGTTCGAGCACGAAGGCATCAAGCCCGACATCCTCTGCGTCGGCAAGGCACTGGGAGGCGGATTGTATCCTGTATCGGCTGCGCTTTCATCACGCGAAATCCTCTCGGTGTTCACTCCAGGCTCACATGGCAGCACGTTTGGCGGTAACCCGCTAGCATGCGCCATTGCCGATGCCGCCCTCGACGTGCTCGTGGAGGAGAAGCTAGCTGAGCGATCGGCCAGAATGGGCGCATACTTCGTCAAGAAGCTGGAGGAGATTGGCTGCCCTGAGGTAAGGGAGATACGTGCGAAGGGCTTGCTGATAGGGGTTGAGTTCAGGCTCGGTCCAGGTGAAACCGTTCGACCCGTGTGTCAGAAGCTGATGGAGGAAGGAGTCCTGGCAAAGGACACGCACGACAAGACCATAAGGTTCGCGCCTCCGCTGACCATCACGGAGGAAGAGGTCGATTGGGCGATCGACCGAATCAAGAAGGTCTTCGAGGGCTGCCGTGTGAAACCGAACCCTCGGCCCGCAACGGCACAATGCACTTGTTCTTGTCCGTCGATGCAGAACTGGAGATAGGTATGCAGACGGCTCGAAAGGGTAATGTAACGATTCTGCGGCTCGAACATGGCGAGGATATTCTCGAATCGGTGCTCCTGGGTGCAGGAAACGAAGGGTCAACGACGGTGCTGACCGCGGGGCTCGGGATGATATCGGACTTCGAGCTTGGATACTTCGATAGCGGAAAGTACATCACGAAGTCGTTCACGGAAGCACACGAGTTGCTTTCCATGCAGGGATCCGTGGCAGTCGATGGTGATCCGAGACTCCATGTCCATGTCACGGTGGCAGACAAGTCTCACGCAGCATATGGGGGCCACCTTCTGCGAGGCAAGGTCTGGATGAGCAACGAGATATGCCTTCTCAGGATCGAGGGTCTCGGCTCGAGCAGACAGTTCGACCCTGTGAAGAAAGTGGGCGTTCTGCAGCTTGAAACGTGAACAAATGCTTCCGACTGTCCTCAATTCTTGAGTGCGGCCGCCAGCAACGCCACTCTCTTGCCCAGTTCGTGGCAAAATTCGATCTCATCGCCACTGGGCGCCTCGATCGCCGTTGCTCCGTAGTGCTTGTCGTCGTGTCTGCCCTGGACTATCATTCCATGGATGAGCAGCGCCTGCAGCATGGCCAACAAGGCGGTCTCAGCGCCGCAAGCCGTTCCGCCTGAGCTGGTGAACGCTCCTCCAACTTTGCCCTTCAGTTTGCCGTGGATGTTGAAGGTCTTGTCTATCAGCTCCTTCATCTTGCCTGACATGCTTCCATAGTACGTCGGCGATCCAAGGATGATCGCATCGGCAGCGAGAAGGTCGTCGAGCTTCGCCTTGTCGACATTGACCACAGAAGCGGTCACTTTCTCCACTCCTCGCGCTCCTTCCGCCACCGCGTCAGCCATTCTTTCGGTGTTGCCAGTCCTGGAATCATATACTATCAGTACCTCTACCATTCACATCATCTCCAGACTCTTCAGAATAGGATTCTCTCCGTAAGCACGACCTTTCCATCCTTCGTCGGAACGCCCTCTCGTTCAACATGCCTTCTCCTTGCAGATGCAGCAGTCTTCTCGCCTCCGAAACCACCGTCCGACTTGACCACTCGATGGCAAGGCACAACCGGGTACAGAGGATTCTTGTGGAGCGCGTTCGCCACGGCCCTCTGCGCCTTGGGTCTGTCTATGGCTCTGGCGACTCTGCTGTAAGTGCTAACCTTCCCCTTCGGTATCTTGAACGTCGCTAGATATACTCCTCTCTCGAACTCCGACCAGCCCTTTAGATACTCCTTGACGTCTTGCTCCGTCTTAACGTCCGATTTCCTCAACGCAATCGCCCTCCTGTTTCGAAACTGCAGCAGGGATATATGGAGGCGAGTTTTAGATATCTTTCGACGGCTTGGTGAAAGTAATCACCCTTATCGGGCAATGCAACGCACGCCGCAGCCCGAGGTACTTGGGCACTCCATCACGCGGAGCCATACTTTACTCTCTCGTCAATCATTTGGCGTCCGTGGTGTAGACATGAAGACGATTAGACCACGACCGTTCTGAGCTTCTTGATCGCGACCATGACCGCGCCAGATATGTGTAGTGTGATCGTTTAATAGGGGCCGTTAGCTTGGACCGCTATTCTCTACCTCACAAGATTCAAGAGCACCTCCTCGCGCAGCACCGCTGAGGCCGTGACGGAATCCCTTGTTCGTGAGTTGATGAGCGCTAATATCAGGTTGAGCGAGTTGGCAATGGCTTCGAAGTGAGATTGGGCAAGAGCACGGGATTGGCTGTCAGAGTCAAATCCAATGGTCGGAGATGTCAGATCTCATACGGCCTGAAGCCCCATCCGAGGAGGACAGCGCAGATGGTCGTGCTGGTCCCGAGCCCAGACAATTGCCTTCTTCTTGCTGGTTTGCCGCCTCTCGAAGAACATAAGGTTTGGCGGAGAAACGCTCAAGGATGTTGCTGGACGCATGAGGACGCAGTCGTTAAAGCGCGACAAGGGAGCCTGGCACCATGTGGCGTCGGATGTGAATTCTTATATATTCGCGAGGTTCGTGCAGCGGATTAAAATAGTCACTACAGGAGGTTCTATATGTCAGTGATTCCAGATGCTGGCCTTCATGGGCTTGCCGATGACCAGACGCTCGTAAGCGGCGGCTCCGTTGCCGCCGACGCATGCCCGCTCGATGCGCGGAAAGTTACCGTGCGTTTCGGTCAGGTGACAGCCCTCGACGGCTTTACAGCAAGTATACCGCGAGGAACCGTCGGCCTCCTGGGTCCGAACGGAGCAGGAAAGAGCACCTTCATCAAAGCCTCTCTCGGTCTTCTACAACCAGAAAGCGGGTCCATATATGTCGGCGGCTTGGACTCGCGGTCACAAAGCCTGCAGATTAGAGACGATGTTGGATACATGCCAGAGCATGACTGTCTCCTGTCGTCTGTGAACGCCGTGGAGTTCGTCACGTATCTGGCGCAGATATCTGGAATGGCGTCTCGCGATTCGATGCAGAGGAGCCACGAGGTCTTGGACTTCGTCGGGATAGGTGAGGAGCGATACCGCCTGATCAAGTCATATTCCACGGGTATGAAGCAGAGGGTCAAACTTGCGCAGGCAATCGTCCATGACCCTGCGCTGCTCTTTCTCGACGAGCCCACGAGCGGCATGGACCCGCAGGGACGGGAGGAGATGCTCGACCTCATCAGGAGGATAGGTTCCTCTGAGAAGACGGTCATTGTGTCGTCTCACATACTCCAAGAGGTCGAGCGTGTCTGCGACTACATCGTCATAATCAGCAGCGGGAAGCTCATCCGCGCCGGAGAGACGCGCGTCCTTGTGGCAGGCGAGGAGGACGTCCAGACACTGACGTTGAGAGGCGATCATGGAGCCATTGCGAGCTACATACAAGCCCTTGGCACAGTCTGCAAGATCATGGAGAGGGGAGATGAGAGTGACCGACAGGTATCCTTGCTAGTCAGCGGATGCGGAGACGGAAAAGCCGTCTTCCGATTGGCGATCGAGTGCGGCGTCCAAATCAGGAATTATCGGCCAGAGAAACTCGATCTCGAGGAGGTCTTCCTGAGATCGTTCAAGGGAGGTTCCAATAATGGGGATTAGTCCCATCCAGTATCGCCCTTGGAAGGGAGCGAGGAGCGCTCAGAATCTGCGAGTGTACGTCATACTCAGAAGCGTGTTCAAGCACGGGCTGAAATCGACGGGAGTGAAGATACTGCTGATCCTTGGGGTCTTCTTCGTGTTCTCATTCCAGCTGACCTCCGTGGTTTTCTCTCCACATGAAAGGCTCGAGGCCGATGAGATGAGATCGAATCTCGACGCCATCGTTCTTGGCATTTTCGCCGTGTTGCTCGCCGCGGTCGTGACTTCAGACCTTATATCGGAGGACCTGTCCAGCAACTCATTCGTTCTGTACTTCAGCAGGGCGCTTAAAGCGAGGGATTACCTCGCAGGAAAAGCCGTTGGCGCACTCCTAATCATGAGTCTCATGTGCGCGATTCCTCCCTTGCTCATAGCGGTTATTGGGACCGTGACTCAGAGCGGTGACGATTACTGGTACAGCTTGAAGGTGATTGGGCGGACCGCCCTGGCCGGGGCACTTGCAACGGTGTTCTTCGTGCCCTACGGCATCATGATGTCTTCGTTTACTAGGAGGAAGAGCTACGCAGCGGTCGGCACGTTCATGTCGTTCTTCGTCTTGACGATAATCGCGAGCGTGTTCTCGGAGTTCGCGTCAGCGCCAGAATGGTCTGTGATCAGCCCGTTTGATTCATTGGCCTTCTCATTTGACTGGATATTCGGCGTGGCACTCGAACCCGGCGTAGACAAAGGCGCGCTTGCCGCCTTCCTGGCACTGTTCATCATAGTGCCAGCAGTCGTTGTGTATGTGAAGATCACGAGACAGGCGGTGGGCAAATGATCGAAGCTGAAACTGGGTCAGGTTCTGTGATGGTCGCCGAATCCCTCGGCAAATGGTACGGCGAGGTCATAGGCCTGAACAACTTCAATCTGGAGATCAAGCCGGGCATAACCGGGGTGGTGGGTCCGAACGGATCCGGGAAGAGCACGCTCTTCAAACTCATGCTTGGTTTGATCAAGCCGAACACGGGGCGGATTTCGGTATTCGGGCAGGTGCCATGGGCCAACTCGCAGCTGCACTCGGAAATCGGTTTCTGCCCTGATTACGAGTCTCTCCCATCGGATTCGACAGGGAGGGAGTTTCTGTCTCTGATCGGCCATCTTCATGCGATGGAAGGAACAACTCTCTCCAAGCGTATTGAGGAGGTCGCGTCACTCGTCGAGATGAGCCGCGCAATGGACAGGAAGACGGGAGGGTACAGCAAGGGAATGAAGCAGAGGATGAAGATTGCGGGAGCACTCGTTCACGACCCACAGCTGTTGATACTCGACGAACCTTTGAGCGGAACGGATCCGATCGTCCGGAAGGAGCTAATTGACCTGACCAAGCGTTTGAACAAGGAACATAACCACGACGTGATCGTCAGCTCACATGTCCTGTTCGAGATTGAGCGGATGACTCATGATGTGGCCTTGATGTACAAGGGACGAACGGTAGCTACTGGAGATATTTCCGAGATCAGGACCCTTATCGACAAACACCCTCACAATATCGTAATCGAGGGGCACGGAATCGCGGCTCTTGCCAAGGCGCTCCTCGACGAGGATTACACTGTGTCAGTTGCGTTCAACGAGGATAGGAGCGGCATCACCGTTCAGGTCTCTAAGCCCGAGGACTTCTTCAACGGACTGCCTGCTCTTATCGGCGAAGCCAACTGTAGTGTGAGCAGCATGTACAGTCAGGATGACAACCTGGAAGCGATCTTCAAGTACCTGGTAGGTCGGTGAAATCATGAATCTGAAGAATGCTGTAAATGGGATATACGCGCTAACAAGTCACTCTCTCAAAGGTTTGCTGCTCAGCAGGAAGGCGGTCATAACACTCATTGTGTTGTTGTTCGTGGTTGCTGTCATGGGCTACGCCGGAGCCCAGGATGTGGACGCTCTCCCGGATGGCGCCAACCTGATGGACGCCCTGATCCTCTTCTTCTTCATGCCCGTGATGGCGATGATTTTCGGCTCGTCCCTCATCCGTGACGAGATTGACAACAAGAGCATAACGCACGTGGCCACAGCGCCTTTGGACCGCGTGTTCGCGTACATCGGATACTACTTGCCGTTGGCTCTGGCCGTCTCGGTATCGATGATAGCGATAACAACTGCCGGATTTCTGAGTTTCTTCCTGCAGCATGGCGTCAATGGAGCCGCCCTTGAAGTATACTCGGAGTTCACTGCCCTCGTTGTCATCGGCTCGTTCGTCTACTCGTCACTGTTTTTGGCGACAAGCGTTCTGTTCAAGAAGCCAGTGTTCTTCGGACTCTTCTACGCGTTCATTTGGGAGGGGTTCATCGGGTCGATTCCGGGCGCGATTCAGAAGGCCTCCATCAAGCATTATCTGAGAAGCATCGGGTCTGAGTGGATCGAGCATGGGGATATCAGCGAATTCGATGCATCGGGCTTCGGCGGGTCAGCGGCGGTGTTGTTGGGGCTGACGATATTCTTCCTCGTGTTCGGAGCCTACTTGTTCAGGGAGAAGGAGATCTGTTGACCGCTCAAAACCTTTCGGAGTGAAGTAAAGGGAAAGGGTTGAAGTGGTCTGCTCGCCCAAGTGTGCCATACAAGGCCAGGCTAAACGAACTTGCTGAGCCGGGCATCATTCTCCACGTGCCGAAGCCCTTGTCTCGCCCAGTTTGAGTATTGGCTCTTCGATTTCTTCTTCGACCCTTGAGCCGGGCTTTTCACAGAAGCCCCTCGTTCGTTCCTCAATAGTCATGGTCCTTTCACCGGTCTCCCTGATTCTGAACGACGTATCTCGCAGATCGCCACTTATAGAATGGACTTCAGTAGGGGGACCTTGCGAAGCACAAATCCTGCCAAAAGATAGATGATTGGCAGGCTGCACAATGCAAGCACGAGAAATTTCAGTATGACTGGCGCACTTACGGGATGTAACAATATGCCTATGCCGACGACAACTGGCGCGTGAAATACATAGACTGCAAACGAATTGTCAGAAAGATACTTCGAGACCCGTCCTTGCCGGTTGAATCTTTCCCTATAAAGGAATATCAATGAAACGATCACTGCAACGCAGTAGAACTCCACCCACATAGCGAATGCGAAGGATTGCCAGTGCAATCCTCCGAAGTACGCGTCCGTACCTGTCTCTTCCTCCAATGCACCCCCTGCGACAGTAAGTATCGGAAAAACCGCAACCACCAACACTAGCAGAATCAGATTCCAGAATCGAGCCATTCTTTTCTCAATCCCCAGCAACCAGTCGTTGCTGTGTGCCAAGACTCCCAACACGAATAGGACGATATACTGCGGAAAGAAGCACAGCTGCATGTTCCATACGTCCGTCCCTATTGGATGCCAAAGCCTGACGATGAACGAAGCGAACCCCATGAGAAATACAACAAGCAGCAAGTGCCATTGCCTCAGTCTTTTCTTCTCATGCAACTCCCTGGTATCTCCAAGAGACATGAATCCGACCCAAGCGAGGGTGAACGCAAGAAGCGCGACAGTAAACCAAAGAGGCCCCATGTCCCATCTCGACGGATCCGGTAGGTAGTCGCCAAGCCATTCTATAAAAGTGGCAGTTCCTTGTTCATGCCAGTAGTCCTCATTTGGATAGTAGACTATTGGAGGCGCTATCAAGAATATGAAAACCAGGGCCGGTACCCCGAGCCTAATCGCGCGGTCTTTGACGAACCTCACCAGTCCCTTGCGCTGATACGATCCCGGAGTGAAATATCCTGCCAGGAGAAACAGCATGCCCATGAAGAATCCCTGGACGAAGACCCCAAAGATTGCCAGAACTGTATCTGATGTGTCCGTGACACCTGCGGAGTCTCTATAGAACCATGAGCCTAGTGGACCGTATGTTACGCTAGCATGTATGAATACAACAAGCACGATCATGGACCAGCGCAAGTTGTCTGCGAAGTACAGCCGCCTGGACATGTTAGATCTGAACCCTTTCCACGGAGACGGAACTGCCATTTACCGATATTTACCTTTGTAATTGTGCACGTCAAAACAAGGTCGTGGTGACCGGAGATATTCCATCTTCTGTTGGAGCATACCAAGAAACACCCAGAGCAGGGATTGGCCGAAGCCTTCTGGAAGAAGAGGTTGTTCATGGATGAGTCCTCTTGCATCGCGCCTCGCGGCGCGCTTTGTCTCAGTCGCGACCACCTCTGAGGTTATGATTATGTCCGTCTCATCCTCTCGCCCGTAAGGGTCGACGTGCACCAGCTGCCCTCCCCTCAGCGCACGAAGAGCGCCCTCCACGGATGCTGAAGCCAATGCGGAAGTATCAGTCGACTCTTCTTAAGGCCTCGGCGGGGGTCATTCTGGATGCCCTTCTCGAGGGAGGAAGGGTCGCGGCTATGGTAACCGTGAACGCGACAAGGAGGACCAACAGTATCTCCCACCACGGTATGACGAAGTCGGAGTACTCGGAGAAACCTCCCCACGTGAATAGGCTGTGGGATATGAGGAGTCCGAGTACTATCCCCATCGCTATTCCGAGCAGCGACACGTAAGAAGTCTCTATGAGGAACGTCGCGAGAATCATCTTCCTCTGAAAGCCTATCGCCCTCATGACTCCAATCTCCTGTCTCCTCTCCGAGATGTTTCTGATTGTGATTATTCCGAGTCCAGCTATTCCGACAACCAAGCCGACGCCGAGGAATAGCTCCATGAGCTGCATTACTGAGGCCGTTGTGCTCATGAACTCTTCCAAGATATCCCTCACCACGATAACAGTGAGGCCATACTCCGCGAGCGCTCTTTCGAGCCCTTCTTTGACATCGTCATCTGTGAAAGTCGGGTCCGAGTAGGTGTCGATGTAGAACAGGTTCTCCGCACTAGCCGGTACGTGGTCTTCGACAAACGGCTTGCTCGTGAATGCTCCGTTGATAAGCATCTGGTCCATTATGCCAATCACTTTGACGTCCGTGGTGGAGGAGTTGGCGAAAGTGATCGTGACGGTTTCGCCGACATCGACGAACCAGCCTTCGGAGATCATCGTTATGTCCGTCGGCGCTACGTTGCCGTCAAGTATCACCAGGCTGCTGTCCTCCATAACTGCGTTCCACGCATCCACGTCTGATGTGTACTCGTCCGCCCTCTTAGCGAGAGAGAATGCGCCCTCCGTGAGCATTTCATCGTTGAAACCGACCAGGACTCTAGTTGAGGATTCATCCTCACCCTTGACAGCCATGGACACAATCGCCGTTCGCGCAGTTTCCACTCGTCGAATGGATGGTGTCCCGAGTGATTCGTCCACCTGGGCCACGGCAGCAGTCATGTTTGAGTCAGGGATTTCTCTCAGTGAGTAGCCAATTACTTCGAACCCTCCCGAGAACTTCTCAGACAGCTTGTCGACGCTCTCTCGCTGGAACGACGCAATCATGGCGAGCACTATCACCGTGAACATGATGAGCGCGAATATGAATAGGGTCAGACCCGTCCTGAACTTCTTGTTCATTGGATAGCTGATCGCTGCTCGGAATACAGGAAGGAGCGATCTTCCTCGCCCGAACATCCGGACGAGCCCGTGGAGCATGATATCGCTGTTGAAGATTGCCATTAGCACGCCCCCCGTCACCATGGCAACCCCAGCGACGATGAACATCTCCAGGCCTCCCTCGAGAGTTCCGAACAGGAATCTTTCCGCTCTAGAATCCACGGTGTAGAATATCAGCCAGAACCCTGAGACGGTGAACGGGATTCTGGGCCTGACAAACCTCACAGCTACGATGGCCGCGCCCAAGGCCGCCAAAGTCATGCCTGAGGTCGTCGCAGCGGCCTGTCTTGAGTCTGCGCCAACGAGCATGAGCAGCAAGCCAAATGCGATGGATAGTATCCCAGAGACCACGTACTTCTTCTCGGATTTCGCCAGAATCGGCTCCGGGATATCGCGTATGGCTCGCACGATGTTCAATCTGCTCACTCTCCACGACGACATGATTACTGTCATCATGGTAATCAGAAATCCCGCGACCGCGGCAAGGGCGAGGCTATCCCACTCGAAGTAAAGCACGAATGTAAACCCACCTCCGCCCATTACGACGGAGAACGCACTTATCATAGCGAACGCTATGGCCAGACCTACGAAGGCGCCGACAGCGGAAGCCATTAGAGCATAGATCACTCCTTCGAACACGAACGTCTGGGTCAGGTCCCCCCTCTGCATTCCCACTGCGCGGGAGATGCCCATCTCGGATTTCCGTTCCTCGGCAAGCATCACGAATATGTTCACGATGAGGGCCACGCCTGCGATTATGGTGAACGAACTCATTAGCACGAAGAGCTGCGTGTTCATGTCGGAAAGGTCTTCGGCCATCTCAACGCCGTCCCTCTTGACTTCGTTGAATTCGAACTCTTCGGAGTCAGGGATGATGGCCTTCAGCTCCGCAACAGCTTCGTCTGTGACAAGATATCCCTTCTCCATAGAACCCACGCATGACACATCGATGACAGTTATCATTCCAGGGTGAAGGAAGATCGTCTCCTGGGCGTAGGCCAGGTCGAGGAACACGATCTCTGAGAGCTGCCAGCTACCCATGCTCTCATCAGCTGCTATCGCCGAGATTTCCAGGGACGCGGGGAGTCCATTCTTCGGGTATACGATGACCGTGTCGCCAACGCTCACTTCGAGTGAATCAGCCAGATCTTCGTTCACGACCGTCTTCCCGTTGGTCATAAGATCAACGGATATCTCGTTGCCGTGCACGTCCCGAAGATCGTTAACGACATGGTCGTGGTCATATGCGAATACTGTCGCGGAGGGAACCGATGTGCCGGTCAAGGGATAGATTGCAGCGGCGACCTCTCGTATTGCAGGTGCGACTTCGTCCACGTTGTCCAGTTTTCCCGTCTCGAGGAGGTCGATCAGGTCGTAGGCGATACTCTGGTTGAAGAACTGATAGAGGCCTGAGTCATCTTCCATTGAAACGACCACATCAACGTCTCCCGTGCTTTCGAACACATCCCCTTTTATCAGGTAGTCGATCGTGTCTCCCATTACTAGCGCGGCGGATATCATTGCGGTCGCGATGAGCAGTCCCACTACCACGATGGCGGAGAACCTCTTCCGCCTAGATATGTTCCTCAACGCCATGCGTGCGAATACTGTTCTCCTGAGGGCCAACATGCCTATGGCGACGAGTATCATCGCCGCGATAATGGCAAGTTGGACAAGGGCGCTCATGATCCACACACCTCAGTAGGGCGCGGGTTTGAAGTCCTTCTCTATCACACCATCTCTCATCATGACAATTCGGTCGGCCATCCTGCCGACATTGTAGTCGTGGGTGACGATAATGAAGGTCTGGCGATTCTCCTTGTTGAGCTTCTTCAGCAGTTCCATGATGTCCTTGGAATATTCGCTGTCAAGGTTGCCTGTCGGCTCATCTCCGAACACGATTTCCGGCTTGTTCACGAGCGATCTCGCAATTGTCACCCTCTGCTGCTGCCCGCCCGACAGCTCTGAGGGTTTGTGGTCCTTCCACTCTCTGAGGCCCACTGTATTCAAGGAATCGAGGGCCATCTCCCTGGCCTCCTTTGGCTTGGTTCCGGAAAGCAGCAGCGGCAGCTCCACGTTCTCGACCGCAGTAAGTACTGGGAGCAGGTTGTATGCCTGGAATATGAATCCGATCTTCTCCGCCCTGTATCCGGTGCGCTCGCGGTCGGACATGTCTGTGAGCAGTCTTCCTCGGATGAACACCTCGCCTTCGGTGAGGTCGTCGAGCCCGGAGAGGCAGTTCAGTAGGGTTGTCTTGCCACATCCTGACGGCCCCATCACAGCCACCATCTCTCCTTCCTGGACGGACAGATTCACACCTCTGAGCGCTTCGACTTTAACCTTCCCGGTGTCGTACACCTTCGTCAGAACCTTGGCTACCACGATTCCATCTGATGGCTCGCTCTGGATCTTCGCTTCACCGGTTACATTCGCCGCCTGGCTGGACATTGCCAATTCCTCCTTCCTAGATCGTGAAGGGCGTTAGGCTTTCTGCGGCCCTTTCGATGCGTAAGGGTGGTGAGTATTTCAGGTTTGCGCAGACTCCCCACTTCATCGGGATTTGAATCCAGCAGTAGCCAGACGTCCTTTTTCTGATTTCAATCTAAATGAGAATCCCCCTCAGTGCAATCGCTTTACATCAAATCCTCAGTTTTCTCACATTGTCAACTCAGGTCGCCAATGTGAGTACCACTGGTATTCTCCAGGATGATGGTTAACAGAGATTGTCTAGCCTTGCACATGCCACGGGCCATCATCTCAGCAAGAATGATAAGGGATGAGGTGGGATTAGCGCCCGTGAGAAGACAGGTCGGACGCTTCCCGAAGGGGTTGAAGTCATCCGAAGCGCCCAGGATAGCGAAGAGGCTCGGGTCTATCTCGGGCGGCAGAGTGCTGGATGTCGCCACTGGTCAAGGGGGGTTCATCGACACCCTGATGAACACTCTGAAGGACTACGAGTCCTTCATTGGGATAGACAACTGCACCTCGTACGACTCCGTAGAGGAGATGAGGGAGGGGAGGGTGCATTTCAGGGGAAGGCCTGTCGAATTCCTCGAGATGAACGGAGAGGACATGGGGTTCGAGAGCGGCTCCTTCGACACAGTCTGCATATCGTACGCCCTGCACCACCTCGACGACGTGGACGCGGTGCTGACCGAGATGAGGCGCGTGCTCAGGCCAGGCGGCCGTTTCATCATCCAAGAGCTTTACTGCGACGGCGACAAGACGGAGGCTCAGAGGGTGGACGAACTCGAGCACGAGTGGTGTACTAAGATTGACAGCCTGCAGGGGATAACCCACAACACGGCTTTCACGAGGTATAGGCTCATGGATTTCGCGAACGGCCTGGGCCTGAAGGATCTTGAGGTCTTCGACTCCGACCGCCCTATGGACTGTCTGTTCTGCGAGAGAAACCAGCTGTGCGAGGACCCGAAGAACCAGGCGATATTCCACGATTCGATAAAAAGGATCGACGAGACATACGACAGGATAAAGGACTACCCCGACCCAGAGGTCAGGAACCGAATCAAAGAGGAAGGCGAGATGATCAAGAAGGCGATAGCTAGGTCGGGCTCCGCAGCAACGTCATATCTCTTCATAATCGGCACAGGGTGAAGGCCGCAGGGGTTGGAGAAGGACCTTCGGCCAGACATGTCTCGATATGGGTACGACCATCGAATCAGTCCCCCTTCTGCTTGGTCACTCCTCAACGAGGACCACAGAGAGTCACTACTGCAGGAAGAGAGAAGACTCTGCGATAAAGGAGGTTCTCGAGATTTTCAACCCCGAGAAATCCCGAGTTGCAGAAGAACCTTTGATTGAAAACGAGAAATATATGTCTGGCTACGCATAGGTGTGCGGCTGCCGGGATTTGAACCCGGGCTTAAAGCTTGGGAAGCTTCAGTCCTAACCGCTAGACTACAGCCGCTTCCGGGGAAATGAATGAGAAGACCCAATTTAAACGTATTTGCAGGCGATATCAACTTCAGAGTGGGCCCGTCGCTGGGGCGTCGAGGTCAAGGTACCAATAACCGTCTCTGAGATGAACGCAGCGCTGCAAGACCTCAACGGGCTTTGAGAAGACAGGGCCGTCTGTAACGAAAGTGTGATACTCCCCCTCCTCTCCGCAAGCGTCTATTCCAGCTAGCTTCATATCCTTGATGACTGCGGCGGTGAGACTCCTGCCAAGGAAAGCGCTGTCTAGAACGCCCTCCTTAACCGATACGACGGTCGCCTTGAACCCAGACGAAAGAAACTCCGTAAGCAGATCATCCCTGTTTGATTTCCACAGCGGAAGGACAGCCTTCATGTCGGCCTTTGCGCAGACCCTCTCGACCCATTCTCTGTGCTGCTCCAAGTCGATGTCGCCGAAGACTCCCACGGAGATTCCTTCTTCTCGGAGGCGATTCGCCTCGTCTAGGAAGTTCGCTTCGTAGTCATCCCAAGAGGTCTTCCTGGTGATCAATCTCATACCGAGCGACGATGCCTGCTGTTTCAGGAGCGAAACCGGCAAGCCATGGGAACGGGATCTCTCGCCGGCTTCAGTGAGCATGGTCAGCAACACCCGCGGTTGCATACCGGAGTTGAGCGATCGGAAGAGGGCCAGGCACGAGTCCTTGCCTCCGCTCCACGAGCAGAAGCAAACATCCCTCTTCTTCGGCATGACTGCAAATCTCCGAACAAATGAGCCTGAGAGAGCGCGCCGGCATCCTTTGATGGTTAGCGCGGCCTACTTCACCGTTTCCAGCTGGCTGATGATGTTCCAGATGAGGGTCCTTCCGTGGAGTGGTATGTTTGGGTCGTTAGCCAGTTCGTCGAGTATCATGATCGCGCTGGCGCTCCTAATGTCGAGCGCCTCGCTCTTCTGCTGAAGCCTATCCTTGGCCTCCGTGGCCCCTCTCCGGATGTTCCTGGGCACGGAGGTGTCCTCCGCAAGCTGGTCTAGAACTTCCATTATCTGTCTCAATCTCGTCTCCGCATCCATAATAATCACACTTCCTGAACCTCATGCAGGACATCCAGTCCTCTACTCTTTCGAGTCTTCCTCATCGGCGTCTCGGATGACCTTACCTTTCTCCTTGAAGGTCGTCACTACCATGAAGGTTCTCGTTTCCTTGACTCCCGGTATATCTGCGACATCGTTGACGATGAATTTCTTCAGCGCAGCATAGCTGGGGAATCTGGCCTTGGCAATGATGTCCGTGTCGCCAGTGACCAAGAACACATCCTCGATGTCGCTGCTGTCGGCGATTCTTCTGGCGACGTCGTCAGAGCCCTTGGTGTCTATCTTGAACGTGATAAGGGCGGTAACCTGGTCCTCGCCATAGTACGACGATATGACCTCTTCATACTCCTTCTTGTCCTTCTCTTCCATGCGAACGCCCCCTGGCGTCTAGTATCGATCCAGCAATGGCTTGGCTTACGGTGGTATCCCAAGTCTTCTGGATGAACATGGGCGTGCCTGGAAGCGTCGGCAACCAACCCCGTGCATGCTGCTGTGCGCATTCACGCCGGCTTCAGAGTCGTGCTCCCTCAAACTCCTCTTGAAGGTCTATGATGACCTGTTCCAGGATTTCCTCGAGGCTCGTGCTTCGGTACTCGCGCATCCCGCCCAGATCGCTCTGAACTCTAGCCACATATGCGGCGCTGCTCTTCAGAAACTCCACGTTGCACAAGGGTTCTTCCATTCGTGTTCACCCCATCGGCCTTGGGTACCGACCCTGGCCATGGTATGCACGGTGCCGCGCTATGCCTCCTCTATTATATAGAACTTTCTCGCGCCGATTCTTTGCGTTTTGAGTGGCCAGGGACACGCCCGCTCGAGTATGTGGCTAGCGGCCAGTACTTGCGCGAATGGTTCATCAAGGCTCGCTTCGGCCAAGTATTATATACAATCTGGGCACTGCAAGCGTTTCGATGAACTCGGCACTAACGTTCATTATAGCTATCATTAGCTGATTCTAGCTTGCCCATTGCCGAGTTGAAGATTTCCGTTTTGGAGGAGTCACGGAGATGACAAAGTACTATCGGGAACCTGCTGGGGAGACATTCCCCATGCTTGAGGAGGAGATACTCTCCTACTGGCGGGACCGGGACGTACATCAGAAGGCGGTGAACCGCATGGCCTCGAGTGCCCCGTTCGTGTTCTGCGAAGGCCCGCCCACCACGAGGAACCGCCCCCACATAGGGGACGCTCTACCGCGCGCGGTTAAGGACGCGTGCCTGCGCTACGAGATGATGAACGGCAGAAAGATAGTCCCGTACATCGCGGGCTGGGACTGCCACGGCCTGCCTGTGGAGATCGAGGTGGAGAGGGATCTCGCCCTCAAGACCAAGGCTGAGATTGAATCGTACGGGATCGAAGAGTTCAACGCCCTATGTAGGGAGAGGGTCGTCAGGTTCAAGGTGGAGTGGGAGCAGATGAGCCAGAGGATCGGCTACTGGCTCGACTACGACAACGCATACCTGACGATGTCGAACGAGTATATCGAGAGCGTGTGGTGGGCCATCAAAAAACTTCATTCGAACGGACTGCTAACTATGGGCCGCCACGTGGCGCCGTACTGCTACCGGTGTGGCACGACACTGAGCAGCCACGAAGTTGCGCTCGGGTTCAAGGACACTGAGGATAGGAGTGTGATAGCACGGTTCAAGATCAAGGGTATGGATGCCAGCATACTCTCCTACACGGTTAGTCCGTGGACTCTCGTGGCGAACACATTCCTCGCTGTCCGAAAGGACTGGGAATATGTCGTGGTCGAGGTCGACGGGGAGAGATTCACACTCGGACGCGTTCACGCCGAGAGGCTGCTGCCTGGGGCAAGGGTGATCGAGACGATCAGCGGCGGGTCGCTCCTCGGAAGAGAGTACGAGCCGCTGTTCGAATTCTCGAAGGGCGGTGATAACGCCTTCAAGATAGTTCATTCGGACGAGGTCCCTGAATCGGACGGAACCGGGGTCGTTCAGATATCTCCAGCATATGCAACGGCAGACTACGACATCGCCCTGGAGAAGGGCAGCGAGATATTCGACCCTGTGGACGACTCTGGCAGATTCACCGACGCCATCCCTGAGCTCAATGGGCAGGTGGCAGGCGATTCCGACGCTGAGATCATTCGCATGCTGGAATCGTCTGGCCGCCTTTTCAAGTGGGGGCTCATACGCCATTCCTATCCGTTCTGCTGGAGGTGCGACACGCCTCTGATATACAGGCCGATGGACGTCTGGATAGTTGCCGCCGCAGGCGCTCGCGAGAGAATGCGGGAGATAAATGAGGAGATACGCTGGGTTCCAAGCTCGTATAAACGTGGCCGTTTCGGCAACTTCGTCAACGAGGCCAAGGATTGGGTGGTCAGCCGCTCGCGGTACTGGGGCACTCCTCTGCCAATATGGAGGTGCGCTTCGGGCCACGAGCTGTGCGTCGGTAGCGTGGAGGAGCTCAAACAGCACTCCATTGATCCGGTACCGGCGAACATGGATCTGCATCGGCCCTACGTCGACGCGGTCCATCTGAGATGCCCGGAATGCGACGCTTCGATGACCAGGGAGATATACGTCCTCGATTGTTGGTTCGACTCGGGATGCGCGCCTTTCGCCCAGTACCATTACCCATTTGAGAACATGGAGGAATTCGATGTTCACCGCGCGGTCGATTTCATAAGCGAGTCCGCAGACCAAACCCGTGGCTGGTTCTATACGCAGCATGTCCTGGCAACGCTTCTGTTCGATTCACCAGCCTTTAAGTCCGTTCTGGTCATGGGTCAGGTCTCTGACGATAAGGGGAGGAAGATCGGAGCCCCCGGTGGAGCACTTGTCTATCCTGACGAGGTGTTCTCGACTGTCGGAGCGGACGCGTCAAGGCTGTACTTGCTGAGCGCGCCCGTATGGCAGGGAGTCGAGTTCTCCAAAGAAAACGTCCGACAAAGCATGATACGTACTCTGACCACACTACTGAACGTGTATTCGTTCTTCGCAACCAATTCCAATCGCATAGGATACAGGGGCGAGTCACTCCCGAGGAAAACCCACGATCTCGACGTGTGGATCACCTCCCGCCTCAACACAACCGTCATGGAGTCGAGAAGAGCGTTCGAGTCGCTTGAGGTGCACAGGGCGGTTCGAGCCATAACCGCCTTCGTTGACGACCTGAGCAACTGGTTCCTGAGGCGCTCACGGCGGAGGTTCCTCCAGGAGAGCGATCCCGAAGACCGGTTTTCTGCATATAGCACGTTGCACGAGTGCCTCAGGACGGTATCGAAGGCCATGGCCCCGATAACGCCGTTCCTCTCAGAAGGACTGTACAAGAGCCTGAGAGGCCCTCTTGACAGCGTGCATTTCGAGGACTATCCCGTCGCCGACCGCGACGCTGTCAACCGCGTCCTCGAGTCACAGATGTCTCTCGTACGCCAAGCGGTAGAAGCCGGACGTCTCGCGCGACAGAAGGCGGGTATCAAGTTGAGACAGCCATTGGAGGAGGCGGTCATCGCTGCGGGAGAGGATGGCATGTGGGTGCTCAGACGATATGAGCGGATGATCGCCGACGAGTTGAATGTGAAACGAGTCGAGTGCATCGAGTCGAGGGAGTCCATGATAGAATACGCTCTCGCCCCCAACCTTCGCGCGCTCGGCCCTCGTCTGAAGGAATCGGCTGCTGAGGTCGCGAAGTTGATGGAGCTGATCGATGGCAACGAGATGGCGAAACACCTAGCCGCTTCAGGTAGGATACGTATAGGCGGTTTCGATATATCTGAAGAGGATGTGATCGTCTCCGAGAAGGAGAAGTCGGGATACTCACATGCCAGCATCGGTGTCGTGCACGTGTACATGTCCACCGCGATGCGCTCCAAGCTCAAATTGGAAGGCCTATCGAGAGAGGTCGTGAGGCGAATACAGCACATGCGGAAGGAGATGGGGCTTGAATTCGGGGAGCTAGTGGAGGTAGAGTATGTCGCCCATCCTGAGATTGAGAGAGCCATCTCCGCATATGAGGCGAACATACTGAGAGACACGAACGCGAGCAGCCTTACGAGCAAAACCGCCGTTGATGGCGGCAAGGTCTGGGCCATCAACCAAATGCCGTTCGAGGTCTCCGTCAGGAGACCTTGACCTTGACTCTCTTTCCCTCCATGGTGACATCCTTCTCCATGTAGTACGCTCCCCTGCCGTGGGAGTAGTAGTCGTTGATCGTGCACATTATTCGATAGCCGTTCGACAGGTAGGTCCTTACGGCTCGCACGTTGTCCAATGCGGCCTCCAATGTGAATCTGGTTATGCCCCTCTTGCGGAACTCTCTTTCGCAAGCTTCGATGAGCGTCGTGCCAACGCCCTTGCCCTGGTGATTGCCCACCACTGCCACGGAGGCGATCCTGCCTCGGGAGAGCCGCTCGGAGCAGTGGCACATGGCGACGCCTATGACACTCGCGTCGTCAACGGCCACCAGGACGAAGGAATCCTTTCGAACTAGGAAGGCGTGTACAACGCTCGTGTCGAAGCTTTCCTCACCGAAGCACGAGTTCTCGGTGTGCATTATCGATGGGAGATCGTCCAGCCGCGCCAGCCTTATCCTCACGGTCAATCGTAAGACTGCTTCACCGATAAGTCGCTTCCTACGGTTCCGAAGGTCTTATATTCGGTCTGGAGCTTCAGCATCTGGATGCAATCCATCAAGCAGGTCCTGTCCGGAGATTCGCTGGATATGCCAGTGAGAATAAGGGGCTGGATATACAGGACCCGTAGCAGCGGCGGCATTGTATTCGCAGTCATCAGGGACTCGACAGGGATTGTCCAGACGACCGTCAAGAAGGGAACCGTTTCCGACGGAGATTTCGAATCCGCGTCCAATGCTGGAATCGAATCCGCGGTAGAGGTTCAGGGAACGCTGGCAGAGGACAATCGCGCACCAGGCGGGCTCGAGATACGCGCCTCTGGGTTCAAAGTGGTCGCGTTCTCCGAACCGTTCCCCATAACCGAATACCAGAGCACGGAGCTGCTCCTCGACCAGCGCCATCTCTGGATTCGTTCACGCGAACAGACGGCGGTGATGCGGGTCAAAGCTGCCATGCTTCGCGGTGGAAGAGAATGGTTCCACGAGAACGACTATGTGGAGGTGACGCCTCCGATGATCACAGGCGTCGCATCTGAAGACAGCACACAGCTGTTCCAAATCAAGTACTTCGACAGGATAGCATTCCTCTCTCAGAGCGCGCAGTTTTACCTCGAATCGCTGATATTCTCCTGTGAGCGGGTCTGGACTCTCACGCCCTCGTTCAGGGCTGAAAAATCCCGCACTCCGAGGCATCTGGCCGAGTATTGGCACCTCGAGATGGAGGCCGCTTGGGTCGACAATGAAGGCAACATGAAGGTGCAGGAGGAGCTCGTGGCAGCGATGCTGGAATGTGCGGCCGACGAATGCCCCGCTGAATTGCAGCTCCTCGGGCGGGATCCAGCCACCCTGAGGAAGATCGCGCCCCCGTTCGACAGAATGCCATATGCGGAGGCCATGGAATACCTGCAGAAGAACGGCTTCGATGCCCTGTGGGGTTCGGACCTAGGAGCAGTTGAAGAGCGAGCGCTGACCAAGGACAGGGAGACTCCGCTGTTCATTGTGAATTACCCGAAGGAACTAAAGCCGTTCTACATGAAGGGGAACCCCGACGATCCAAGGACATACAAAAACAGCGACCTGCTGGCGCCAGAGGGGTATGGGGAAATCATCGGCGGAAGCGAGAGGGAGACAGACAACGCTCTCATGATTGAGAGACTAAAGGACAAAGGCGAGAGCCTGGACAACTATCAGTGGTACCTCGACCTCAGAAAGTACGGATCTGTTCCTCACTCCGGATTCGGCCTTGGCCTGGAGCGCATGGTCACCTGGGTCTGCAAGCTGGAGCACATCCGCGATTCAATTCCGTTCCCAAGAACGGTAGCTAGGGTATATCCGTGACCGGATTGACCGTCATCCCCGGTCCGCCATGCGTCTGCAGTAATTTCGATAGATGCCTGCCGCAATGACGACCTGGTCGATCTTGATGCGTTCGTCTGTCACATGAGCCTGGGTAGGCTCACCCGGACCGCAGACCATCAGTGCCGAGTTGTCCCTCTTGAACATCACCATCTCAGTGGCATACGGAAAGCTCAGAATCTGCGCCTCTTCGCCAACCACATCGTGCAGGACTTTCACCGCCTGAAGGTTTGGATCGGTCTCCACCGGCTCCAGCAGGTGCAAGGTTTTCAGCTCGTACTTCGCCTCACCGAGTCTCTCTCTGACCAGATCAAGAACCCCCTCGCCCGTCATGTCCGGAGGGAATCGCGAATCCACCTCTGCCTCGCAGCTGTCCGGGATGACATTGACCTGTGTCCCGCCTGAGATCTTGCTTACACACAGGGTGAGCTCCTCGAACGGGTTCTCCGGTATTTTCTGGAGGTCACCGATTCTCTGCAGGAGCGCCGTCATCTTGGTGACGGCGTTTTCCCCGAGCATAGGCATGCTAGCATGGGCACTCTTGCCCGTGGTCTTGATGGCGAACTGAATCAGCCCCTTCTCTCGCACGACTATGTCGAAGGCGGTTGGCTCTGCGACAAGGACCGCAGGGGCATCTCTGAGAAGGCCCGCCTGGGCGATTGCGAGGGCCCCATTCATCGATATCTCCTCATCTAGTGTCAAGCAGACCGCGAACGGCGTCTCTTCCTTGGCGAGTTCCTCTGCTGCCAGGAGTATCGCGGCGCATCCGCCTTTCATGTCCGCCGCACCCCTGCCATACATGACGCCGTCCAAGACTTCGGCCTGCTGCTTCGTCCAGCCCTTGCCTTTTGGAACTGTGTCCAGATGCCCAGATAGGACGACCCCGCCGTTGCCAGTTCTGGCGAACAAGGCCGGCTTATCAGCGTCCCCGTGTCGGCTGGGCTCGAGTCCGAGGCCGACCAGGTAATCGGAGACGAACTTCGCAAGAGGCAGGGCGTCGTCGTCTTCGGCGCTCTTGAGCCTGACCAGTCGTTTCAGCAGCTCCTCGGCTTTCGCGCGCAGAGCGGTCACCTCGTCTTCGGCGCTTTCGACAAGTGCTCCGCTATCAACACCAGCAATCGCGAGGTGTTGCCCATGTCTTTGAGGCTCGCGCACTCCGTCGGCGAGTGGGTGTATTTCATCGGTATGCCCACTGGCATGACGAGCGCTCCGAACTCTTGTATCGCGGCTCCGTCCGTTGCCCCGCCGCCAGAACCGCACTGGAGTGGCACCTTGGCCCTCTTCGCGATGCCCTCGATCATCTTCCTCAACTTGGGCGATGCGATTGCCGCGCTATCGAACATCCTAAGGGCGGGTCCACCGCCGACCAGTATCTTCTCGTAGGTGTTCCCCTGCATGGGGCCGTCTGTCGTCGTCATGGTGTCGACCGCGAATACGTACTCAGGTTTCATCTGGAAGCCTATGACCTTGGCGCCCCTGAGACCTATCTCCTCCTGAACGCTCCATACGAAGGTGAGTCTCGCGGCGAGTTTCTTGCCTCGTAGCTTCTCTAGCGCGTCGAGGAGTATCGCGCAGCCCGCGCGGTCGTCCACTCCCCTGGAGCAGATCACGTCCTTTCCGATGTAGGCGATGTCCTTCTTGAAGACCATCGCGTCCAGAACGCGCACGCCGAGCTTCTCCGTCTCCTTCCTGGAACGGGTTCCCACATCGACTCTGACATCCTCCCAGCTGACGACTTTCTTCCTGTCGTCGCTCTCGGTCATGAGGTGTGGTGGTTTCAGGCCGAGCACACCGGTCACAGTGCCCTTCTGAGTAGCTATCTCCACTACCCTGCCAACGAGTGTACGGTCGTCGATCCCGCCTACTTTTCGAATGCGGAGGGAGCCGTCCTCCTCGATGTTCGTGACGACGAAGCCGAGCTCGTCCATGTGCGCTATGAACACTATGCGTGGTCCCTTTGTGCCAACGGTCGCTATGAGGTTGCCGATGTTGTCCTCCTCGATGGTCGCTCCCATTGACTCGACCTGCGCTCTTATGTATTCCCGGATACTATCCTCGTAACCGGAGACCCCTGGTATCCGTATCATCTTCTCTATCAATTCCTTCATTTCCGTTCCCTCTTGACGAAAGGGGGTTTGACGACCTCCGCGTTGACGAGGTCGTTCCTGACCTTTATTCGCACCTCTGTCCCTGGTTCAGAGCAGTCCTGAGGTACATACCCGAGCGCTATGCCTCTCTTCAACACCGGGGACATCGTGCCGCTCGTCACCATGCCTACGGCGGCGGACCCAGACTGGATTTCGTAACCATGCCTGGGTATGCCTCGACCCAGCATGCTGATGCCTACCAGTCTGGAGTATCCGCCGGCCAACTTCTGCTGCTCGAGAGCCTTCTTGCCTGTGAACTCATGCCCGAACTTGACCACCCAGGGCGGCCCTGTCTGCAGCGACGTCTGCGCGCCGTCGAAATCCGTGCCTGATAAAAGCAACCCCTTCTCCAGCCTGAGAGTATCCCTCGCCCCGAGGCCGGTCGGCTTTAGGCCACGTCTTCCGCCATGAGCCATGAGCGCTCTCCAGACCGCGACGGCCGCTGCGTTGTCGCACGCTATCTCAAACCCATCCTCGCCAGTGTATCCAGTTCTCGACAGATACACATGGACGCCCTTCCCATCTCCGAGGAATTCCCGGCCCTTGAAAAGCCAGCTCGACGGAAGTCCGCTCCAGGCAACGTTGTCCAAGGCGACGAACGCGCCCCAGAACGGGCGGATATCTTCGGTCTTGGCAGCGGTCAGATCGGCGATCACTGAGCCTGCGGAAGGCCCCTGAACAGCGATTGTTGCAATCTCGTTCGAGAGGTCGAGGACATCCTGTCCGTCTGAACGCGAACGGATCCATTCGACGACTCTCTTCGTGGTGGCTGCGTTTGGCACCATCAGGAACTCCTCGACGGCGAGCGGCGTCGCGATAGTGTCATCGATGATGTGCCCGTCGTCGTCCAGCATGTGGGAATACACGCATCTTCCAAGAGGCGCGTCGGCGACGTCGTTGGTCATGAGCTTCGCTACGAGCTCCGCGGCGCCGTCTCCGCGGATTATCACGTCGCCCATGTGCGACACGTCAAACATGCCGCAGCGTTGCCTGACCGTCAGATGCTCCTCTATGACCGATGTGTACATTATCGGCATGTCCCAGCCAGCGAACTCGGCCATCCTGGCGCCAGCAGATACATGTTCCGCGTGAAGTGGAGTCTTCCTCATCATTGCCTGAATCACGTCGGCCGTTCTAAATGTTTGGCAGCCACGGCCGTCGCCGTCAATCGCAGCAGGCGGTGTGTCCCAGTTAGAAAGGTCATCTGTACTGGTCTATGAGGCTCGTGAGGTCCTTCTCCAGAGCAACGCTCATCGCGGGCTGCTCGACGACCTCTACATTCCTCTCAAGCAGCGCGAGCTCCTTCTCGCTGAACGCGTTCGGGCTGATTGGGATCAGAACGGTCGACTTGCTCTGCATCACCTGCTCGTTCACGTGCTCCAAGAATCTGAGGACCTGCTGGAAGCCGTTGTTGATAACCAGGTACTCCAACCCGTCGATTATGACTACGCAACTCTCGTATCGCTCGATGAAAGAGGATATTATCGTCGCCAAAGTGCCGATGCTTGTCGGATTGTGATGATCCGTCCCGGGAGTGTGGCTGAGCCAAATCACGCGCGCGTCACCCATGGTGAATGCATTCCGGAGCTTGTCTGGGAACTGCCGCGTGACGCACAACCCCTGAAGTCCATCAGCCATCTCGTGCTCGAAGAGGGCGAAGGCCAAGAAGGGCTTGCGCTCCCTGACAATGTAACACAAGCCTTGCTCCAATTCTATTAGTTCAAGGGCGGTCCTGTTCTCGTTCAACCACTCCATCCTCCGCCAATCATCCCGACTGAGGCAGGTCTATATAAAAGTGTCCGTTACGTGTCAGCATTCCCAGAGACGGACCGCTCATTCTTCGTCACTCATCATCTGAGTCACTTTTTGCTCAAGCACTTTCGCCGGGATGTCGAGTAACTTGATTACTGTTGTCTTCCCAGATATCCCGGGGCCGCTCTTCTTAGCGCTTACAATGCCCAGCGTATCGAGGTCCTTCATGAGACCCCAGAATGCAGTATGGGCCCTCGCCTTCTCATTCCACTCTTCGCATGCGACCTTGTAGGCCGACTCGACGTCCTTCGTGGTAACGAATGCCTTGCCTTTCGAGCTACGAGCAATCGCCAGCAGAGTTAGCTTCTGATGCTTGTCAAGGGGCGCCAATTTCGACTCGGTAATCGAACTGTACGCCTCCGCCTTGGCTCCCCTTACATGCTCCACGGACACTTCTTCCGCCCCTTCCTCGTCCGCCAGCATTCCCGCCTTTTCGAGAATCTCTATGGCGAACCTCGCGTCGCCCCATTCGGAGGCGACCTCCGCGACGATGTCCGCGGTGTCGTCGCTGACGGCGCCCTCGTGGAACGCCAGCCCAGCCCTCTGGGTGACGATATCCTTCAGCTCTTCGCAGTTGTACTTCCCGAACTCGATTGCGTTCGTTCGCTTGAATGTGCTTACTGAGGCAGCGTCCAAGAGGTCCAGGACGTTCTTCTGGGAGATCAGTATCAGCGATATGAACTCCCTTCCCTCGACCTTTTCCTCGCCGAACCGCGTCAGTTTGTATATAATGTCTGACCCGGCCTTCTTGAGCAGCACGTCGGCCTCATCGAGGACTATAACGAGATGAACCTTGCGCTTCTCGAGATCCTTCCTCAGTATGCGTAGCATCTCCGCGATGGAGAATCCTCTGTCGGGGAAGTTCGGCTGGAAGTGGTTCACTATCTGGAGTATGACGCTAGACTCGCTGTTTCTCTGCCTGCAGTTCACGATCGTCCAGTCGATGGCTTTCTGATGCTTCTCCCCGTACTCCTTGAGGTCAATGCAGAAGCGCTTCGATGTCGCGGTCTTCCCCGTGCCGACGCTGCCAATCAGCACGGCGTTCTGGGAGAAGTTGGAGTCGAGGACCGGCCGGAATAGCATGATGAGCTTCTTCATCTGCGCCTCCCTGTGCATCAGCTTCGCGGGGACGTAGTCGAACGAGAGGGTCCTCTGATCCTTGAACACACTCTTGCCTATAGCGTCCCACATCTGACTCAGCCTGGCCAGCTCTCGCTATTGACTTCTCCGTATTTTAAACGATTTGCGGGGACGGCGGCGTCGCTGTCAGGGGGCAAACGATTTATCCTAATAGAGCGGTCGAAGGGGCGGTGGTAGGACGCCTTCCGAAGACGACCTCATCAACTCGCTAGTCAAGGGCACGAAGAGCATGCTGAGTTCCGAGACTCTGTTCGTCGACGCAGTGCAGGACCTCGTCCGGGACGAGATAAAGAAGCACATACGGCAGAAAATCGACGCTGACCCAGCGCTCAGGAAGGAGCTGACGGATGCCGTCAGGATGCTTATGGACGCCAAGATTCACGAAGCAATCGCCGTTTTGAAGCTCGCGAAAGGCGGTGCGAAGCTGGGCCTATCCATGGTGCCTCCAGACCTGAGGAAGGAGATGGGCCAAGAGCTCGTGACGATGTTCGAGAGAGAAGTCAACCAGATGCTAGAACAGAATTGAACGGACTGGTATAAGCTCCGCTGAGCAGGCGCTTGAGCTGCGGTCATAGCCCGGTGCCGGATCCCGGCGGTAAAGAAGGGTTTTAAGATCTCTGGGGAGATCGGAGGCTCACGATCATCCGAACAGAGCGCTGAGACCAGCCGCAGCCTCTTCTTCGGAAACCTTCTCCTCCTTCTTCTCCTCTTTCTTCTCTTCCTTCTTTGCGTCGGGTCCCGCAGCGGGTGCCTGTGCCGCTGCTGGCGCTGCCACGGCTGTGGCGATCGCCTCGTCGATGTTGACGCCTTCCAGGGCAGCCGTTAGGGCCTTGACCCGGGTCGCGTCTACTTCGACGCCCGCAGCTTTCAACACGTTCGTTATGTTCTCCTCTGTCACCGGCTTCTTGGCCGAATGCAGGACCATTGCGCTGTACACATACTCCATTCTTTTGCCTCCTTTAGCTAAATTATCCGAATAGCGCTCCGAGGCCGGCCGCGGCCTCTTCCTCGGAGACCTTCTCCTCGTCCTTCTTGCCCTTATCGTCCTTCTTCCCAGAGTCGCCCTCGTCGTCGTCCTTTGGCGGGGTTTCAGGCGCGCCGCTCATGGCCTTCTTGAGCTCCTCATCGAGCGCCTCTGGCGCCCGCGAAGCCACGGCCAGCATCTGGGAACCCGCCTTTGCGAGCATGAGCTTGATCGTCTCGGCGTTGACAACGCTAGAGTTCACGGCGAGGTTGAGCGCGCTGGTGTGCGCCTTTGCCAGCAGCGGCCTCAAGGAGACTGCCGTCGCGTATCCTGCGTACACTGACAGGTTGAGCGCGCTCGTCGCCGCGAGCTGCACTCTGGCAAGATATTCGAGGTCGTCCACCTCTAGCACATCCTTGGCATAAACGGTGCCGTCCTCGAACACCGCGCGGAGGTCGAGACCGACAGTGATAGGGAATATCTCGAGTTTGGATAGGACCAGAGCCACTTCGCGAGGAATCTCCCCACCCTTCTTTACGAGCACCTTGTCCTTCTTTATCACCACTTTCCCCTGTTCGATGGCTGCCGGAAGGCCCGCCTTCTGCAGCTCGCCCACTACGGGTCCGGGTTTGAACGGAGTGTCCCCCGCTTTGATCTCAATGTCCTCCGGCGATGTCTCCCCGCCCTTCGCAGGCATCTTGGTCTTGGTGCTGTTGAGCTGCTTGCATAGCCTGAACGGGTTTAGGTCCGAGGTGACAATCGCGCACTGGTCATCGATGGAAGACACGAGGTCATCTATGCCCCCACGCTTCTTGCTCGCCTCCTGAAGCGCCAGCTTCATCAGCGAGTTCTTGAGCATCGTAATCTGTACATGCTCCCTCAGATTGGACCGCATAGTCTGAAACGCCGGTGCGGGGACTCCCCTGATGTTTATTATGCCGACGACCTTGCTGTCGGAGATGTGCGTCGCCAGCTTAGCGACCGCCTCCTTCTTCCAGGGTGCGATATGAGCGCTCATCTCAGATCACCTTGTATGATGGACCCATGGTGGTCTTGACATAGGCCGACCTGATGTTCTGCCTGCCCCTCTCGAGTTTGGTTGTGATTCGTCCGAGGACGACATCTATGTTCTCTGCCAGATGCTCCGGCGGCATGTCCTTGGCCCCGACCGGCAGATGGAATGTCAACTTGTCCCTGGTCCTGACGGTCACGCTCGACTTGAGCTTCTCGATGGTCGCCCCAGGGTCGGAACCTGGGGGGATCGGCTTCGGCATCTTGCCTCTCGGGGCGAGTATTATGCCGAGGCGTTTGCCGATGGTCGGCATGAGTGGCGCCTCAGCCACAAAGTAGTCGCTCGAGCGCGCGAACTTGCGCGCCTTCGCTCGGTCGGTGGCGAGGTCCTCTATCTCCTCTGGCTGTACGATGACATCCGCCATACCCTTGGCCTTGACCGCCATCTCGGAGCCTCCGAAGACGCCCACCTTGATAGTCTTGCCACGACCGTGAGGGAGGATTATCTCCTCCTGAATACGGTTCTTAGGATTGGACAGATCGATATCCTTCAGGTTTATCGCGAGCTCTACCGTCTCTACAAAATTGCGTTTCTTCGATTCGGCTTGAAGTTTCTTGATTATCTCAACGAGGCGTTGATCCGTCACGGTGTATCCCTCCGATGTAGTGCATGCGAGCACCGGGCTCTCCTACATTCCTGGGGAAGTGAGCGAATGCGAATATGGTTTATAAGGCTTTTGGATGAGGCCAGCGCTGGTACGAACTCCTCCGGCTCCATCCGCGGCGTTTGCCGGAGAAGGGTCGGGAATGATTTAACCCTTTCAATCGCTATCCCTTTCGCTAAAAGGGGGAAGCACGCTTGGCGAGGAAGATCGTCATAGTGGGCGGTGGTTGCGGCGGAGGAACTGCTGCCCAGTTTGCCAGGAAGACCGACAGGAACGCGGAGATAACGATCATCGAACGCGAGACGTATCCCCAGTACTCCCGCTGTGGACTTCCGTATGGTATATCCGGCGTGATACCCGAACTGACCAACCTGATTGAGGCGCCTGAGGAGCGGTTGAAGAAGAGTCGGATAGGCATCCTATTGGGTGCAAGCGTCACGGGGATCGATTCTGCTGGCAAGATTGCGCATGTCCTCAACGCAGAAGGGGGAAAGGCCGAGATGCCGTACGATTCCCTCGTGTTGGCAACCGGGGCAAGTGCGTCCGTGCCTCCAGTCAAGGGCGCGCTCGTGGAGGGCGAAGGACAGAGCGGCCTCAAGCCCGGGGTCTTTGTCCTGAGAACCATTGAGGACGCTAGGGGCATTCAGTCGCTTGCATCGAAGGGGAAGCGCGCGGTCGTGATCGGAGCCGGGCTGGTCGGCCTCGAGGTCGCCGAGGCGCTGATGATACGGGGATGCAAGGTCACAATCATCGAGTATCTTGACAATTGCATACTCGCCATGGTCGATGATGACCTGGCTCAGATAATGGCCAATGCTATCGCTCGCGACGGCGTCAACATGTTTACCGAATACGAAGCAACCGAGGTACTCGGCGAGGAGCGGGCCAACTGCGTAGTCGCGAACGACCGCAAGACCGGCGAGGAGCGCACGTTCTACGCCGATGTGATCGTCTTCGCGACAGGCCAGAGAGGGGAGACTCGGCTGGCCAAGGAGATTGGCTGCGAGATGGGCCCGACCAAGCAGATCGTTGTAAACGACAGGTGTGAGACCCGTATCAACGATGTGTACGCCGTGGGCGATTGCACTGAATATCCTGAGTTCGTCACCGGCAAGCCGACAGTGAGCGGGCTCGGCACAATAGCTGTCAAAATGGCCATGGTCGCGGGCGCGAACGCCGCGGGCGGCGACGAGCGGCTGCCCAAAGGATTCCTGCAGACGAGGGCAACCGAACCGTTCGGTTGCCAGGTGGCTGCCGTCGGACCCACGAGCTCACAGCTTGAGGCTGCAGGCATCAAGCCAATCATCGGCAAGGTCAGAGGATTCACGCTTCCTGACTACTTCCCCGGCAGGAAGGAGATCTACGTCAAGGTGCTGGCGCACCCCAAGGACGGACGAATACTCGGCGCTCAAATCGTGGGCGAATCGAGAGTGCATATGAGAGTCAACGCATTCGCCGTCGCCATGCAGGCGGGGATGACCGCCCGCGACTTCGCCAAGCTGGAGACCGCGTATTGTCCGCCTGCAGCCCCGACGATGGATGTCATAACAATCGCCTGCGAGGCCGTGCGTCTCAAGATGGACAGAATGAAGCCTACTGCTGATGTGCAATAGAATGCTACCGCTGTTCGGGTGAATCGGCGGTTCAGAACAGGCCCTGGTACCCGCCTTCGTCTATTTCGGCGATAACCTTTCGCGGGTCCTTGCCGTCGACGGTAACGCCCATGGAGACGCAGGTGCCAACGACTTCCCTAAAGCGCCCCCTCTTGTCTTTGGCGAGCATCGAGTCCTTCTTCATCTCTCCGATCCTAGTGGCCTGCTGGACCGTCAGATTGCCAACGAAATCCGAATTTGGCTTGCCGCTGCCCTTCTCCAGCCCGATCTCTTTCAAGATGAGTGCGGTCGTCGGTGGGGTGCCCACCTTGATGTCGAACGCCTTCGTCTTTGAGTCTACTGTGAGCGTGACAGGGACCTTCATCCCAATGAACGCCTTGGTCTTCTCGTTTATCGCGCTCACTACCTGTATGACATTGACTCCGAGCGGACCGAGCGCCGGACCGAGCGGCGGGCCTGGCGTTGCCTTGCCCCCGTCAACAAGAACCTCGAGTTTCTCTGGCATCTGACTCACTTCTCCTTCTCAAGCACTCTGACGTGGTCGCCTCGTATCGTGACTGGTATGGGAACCATTGCCTCGAACAATTCGACAGTGATCTCCTCTTTGGATTCGTCGATCTGCTGGACCCGGGCCTTCTCTCCTTTGAATGGTCCCGCTATCAGTTCGACGATGTCTCCTTCGACTATGCCGGACACTATCGGCTTGGGCGTGAGGAAGTGCTCTATCTCCGCAAAGCTCGTCTCTCCCTTGACGAGCCCCCTGGTGCGGCGAACACCCTTGACTACTTCGCGCAACGCGTCCGTGTTCATCGCCTCGACGAAGACGTATCCACGTATGGTCGCGGGCGACAGTATCGCGAAGACGCCTATCGGCTTGCCCTTTGCTCTGCTGGCCAGCGAGTCCGCGACGGTCTTCTCATGGCCTATCGACGTCTTCACGGCGAGTATCGACTGCCTAGCAGAAGCCAGAAGGGTGGCAACGTCCGCGACGCTCGGATCGTCCTTCAGGCTCACGTTGACGAGGACGGTTATCTTATCGCCGAACCTCGCGCCTGTGGGCGATGTTATGCTGAGTGTGAAAGTCTTCTCGTGGCCGGGCATGATGTCGAACGCGCGTTCCTCCTCCTGCTCCGCCGAGGGCGTGTTCTCCCAGACGACCCCGAGCGGGTCATGGAGCTTCACGAACCATTCAGGAGACCCTTCCTCAGTCGCGGAGAATACAGTGTCCACCTTGACGACGACGGTGTGCATCAGCCCGTCTTCCGGCACCTTCAGCGCCATGTCGAAGTCCGTTGAATCGCCGGAGGCCATGCTCCTCTTGGTCTCATCCTGAACGATGAGTTTCAGTGTCTTGGCTGAATGCTGGACAGGTGGAGCGTTCTTCTCCACATCCTTCTTCGTATGCTCGACATCCTCAAAGATATCCAAAACAATCCCTCGCAACGCAGTTGATGATGCTCCTAAGCCTCTGCTATCCGAAAGCCTTCATGACGAGATCGGATCCGTACTCGAATATCCAGTATATCAGGAAGCCCAGCCCGCCAATCAGGATCAGACCTATCGCTACTATCTGGCTTATGCGGATGTACTCCTCGCCAGAGGGTTTGCGCGCCATCTTAAACACACGGCCGTACTTTCCCTTGCCGATGTGTTTCGTCTTCTCCTCAATCCTTCTCTGGAGGTGCCAGGATTTCTCAACTATGTCACTCATCGCGGTCCGTTCCTAGTACAGCAACTACTTAATAAAGTCTAGTCCCAACTCGCGGCCCTTCTTGTCCTTCGTTGGGCCGAATATGTGCTTGGACTTGACGCCAGTGATGACAACCATCACGCGGATCGTCTCGGCCAGGGTCTCGTCCACGGCTGCGCCCCAGATGATTCTCGCGTTGTCGTTGATCTTCGACTGAATTATCTCGGCGACTTCCTCTGCCTCCTTGACACTCATGTCGGGCCCGCCGGTGACGTTGACCAGTGCCGCTGTCGCCTCGCTTATGTCAAGTTCGATTAGCGGCGAGTTTATCGCCTCGGTAACTGCTATGACGGCCCTGTCGTCGTCGTCAGACTCTCCCAGGCCGATCATCGCGACCCCGCCGGACTTCATGACGGTCTTGATGTCGTTGAAGTCGAGGTTGACCAGACCGGGCTTGGTGACTATCTCGGTTATTCCCTTGATCGCCCTCATCAGCACCTCGTCAGCGACTTTGAAGGCGGCGTTTAGCGAGAGCTTGGGAACGAGATCTATGAGCTTGTCGTTGGGTATGACGATAACGGTATCCGCCACTCCTCTGAGCCTGTCAAGTCCCCAGTCAGCGTTCTCCGCCCTGATGACGCCTTCCGCCTTGAACGGGTATGTGCATATGGCGATCGTCAGCGCACCGAGCTCCTTCGCAATCTTGGCAACGAACGGCGCCGCACCTGTGCCAGTGCCTCCGCCGAGGCCGCACGTGACGAAGACGACGTCAGAGTCCTTGAGTGCGGCCTTAATCTCGTCCTCCGCCTCCCTGGCGGCCTCCTCTCCGACCTGCGGCAATGCGCCCGCACCGAGCCCACGGGTGACGCGCTTCCCGAGCAGCAGCTTGTGCGGCGCGCGCGTCATTAGCAGATGCTGAGCGTCCGTATTCGCAGCGTACAACTCCGCGCCTACGATGCCCGCCTCAGCGAGCCTGTTAATCGTGTTGCAGCCTCCGCCTCCGCAGCCTATGATCTTGATGGTCGTCCTGAGGTTCTGCAGAATCATCTGCAGTTCCTCGTCCTCCGCGGTGAAGGACCGGAACTGGTCGGGAGCTCTCTTTGTCTGCTGTTCCTCAACATCCGAAAGGGCACTCTCGATGAGCGATTTCATGTTGCGCCTCCATGGTGCATTGAGCATCAACCCGATGACAAATGCCAGGTGCGGGCCGAGCCCGCCGGCTTTTTGACCGTAGCCGATTAGGTCTCTTAAAAGTTTCGGAGGGGCGGGTGTCCACCTTCAGTGCACTACTTCCAGGTCGCCAGCACCCTTGAAGCGCCGGTCGGATGGCTTGCCGAGAATCTGCTTCGATTTCACGCCGGTCGCGACCAGCATCACCTTGACAGTCTTGTCCAGTGCGGGGTCGACTGCCGCGCCCCAGATTATCCTGGCGTTCGGCCCGACCCTCGACTGTATCTCCTCGGCCGCGCGCTCGGCCTCGGCGATTGTCATATCTGTTCCGCCGATAACGTCCACGAGCACGCCGTTCGCCTCGCTTATGTCTACTTCGAGCAGGGGTGAGTTGATAGCCTGGTCTATGGCTTCCAGGATGCGCTCCTCTCCCGGGGCATCAGATTCTCCAAGCCCCATCATGGCGACGCCCGCACCCTTCATGATGGTCTTGACGTCGTTGAAGTCGAGGTTGACGAGTCCGGGTCGTGTGATGACCTCGGTGAGGCCCTTGATGGATCTCATGAGGACTTCGTCAGCCACCTTAAATGCAGCATTCAGCGACAGTCTTGGTACGAGGTCCAGCAGCTTGTCGTTGGGGATGACGATGACCGTGTCTGAGGCGTCTCTGAGGCGTTCGAGCCCCCACTCTGCGTTCTCCATCCTCATGCGCCCCTCCCCTCTGAAGGGAATCGTGGCGATTGATATCGTGAGAGCACCCATCTCCTTGGCCATTCGCGCGACCACGGGCGCTCCTCCCGTGCCAGTGCCTCCGCCGAGCCCACAAGTGATGAAGCAGATGTGAGTGTCAGCTAGTATCTTTTTGAGGTCGTCTTCCGCCTCCCTGGCAGCCTCCTCTCCAACTTGTGGTAGGGCGCCGGCTCCGAGCCCGCGGGTGACCCTACGGCCTAGCAAAATCTTGTGTGGCACCTGGAGGACGAGCAAATGTTGCGCATCGGTGTTCGCGGCATAGACCTCCGCTCCGACGACTCCTTCGTCGTAGATGCGTGCCGTCGTATTCGTGCCCGCGCCTCCGACTCCGATTATCTTTATGTTCGTCTTGAGGCTGCGGAGTATCTGTTCGAGCTCAGCGTCTACTCGCTGATCCTGAAACACAGCAGTATCACTGTCAACTCCGACTCCCATCGTGGGCTCTCGTGCAAGCGCATCTTCGACTAGCGATCTCATCATGATCTGTCACCATCCCTGAGGCATAGAGTTGATGCACTTTGTACCGCTTAAGTGCATCCCTCGCGCGCGTCACGCGCATTTTTATAAATCACAATGTGAGTATAAATATCTTGTTCCAGAACTTCACAAACGAAAGATGCGCGCTTCGGAGACAGATCCCTTCGCTCCTCACATCCCATGCGCCCGATAGTTTTTTCATCGCTCGATGCCGTTGATTTCCATATGCGGGTCAAAGCGCGCGTGGTGTTCGCGGGGAAAGTGCAAGGCGTGTTCTTCAGGGCGAACACTCTCAGGTGCGCGAAGTCCCTTTCCATCGTCGGCTGGGTGCGGAACATAGACGATGGGCGCGTTGAGGCGGTCTTCGAAGGCGAGGAGGAAGATGTGCAAAGGGCGATAGAATGGTGCGAGAACAAACAGCCTTACGCGGAAGTCACCTCAAAGGAGGTCGAATTCTCGGAACCCGACGGGAAACACCGAGAGTTCTCCATACTGCCGTAGCGGTCGCTACTTCACCACTATAATGTATGCTAGCGCGATGCCCGCTATAGCGAGCGTGCTGATCAAGCTCACTTCCAGGAGGAGGGCGATGATGACGAAGAGCACGCCGACGACCTTGCCACCGTTCAGGAAGAACTCACGCAGCAGCACGCCCTTCTTCTTGAACCTCTCGAGTTTGTCTACGAGCATCGTGAAGAGGAACGACGGCACCATCGCGATCCAGAAATAGGCGATGCTTATCGCGGTGAGATACTCCTCGGGCGAGTTCGCGAACGCCGCGAACAGCACACTCACGCCACCGAAAGCCGCCCCGACCCGCACGATGGACGCGCGATCTTTGAACCTGTCGGATAGATACCCGAGCGCTACGGTCGCGACGGCGCCCCAGAGCGCGAACAGCGATAGATACCCACTGAGCGTCGCTTCGTCTTTGGCGAACTCGAAGCTGATGATTGGGATCGCGACCCAGAAGATCCCGTCCTGGATGCCCTCTGCGAAAAGGGATGAGCAGATGCGTTTGTCGACGCCTTTCAAGTCGAGGTCGACGTTGAACTTGCCTACGAGATTGATCTTCAATGACTGCAGGAGCTCTGGTATGATGATCCTACTTCTGATGCGCCGTAGAACCTTGAAGCCGGAAACATAGAACAGGTCTGTGAGGGTTATCACAGCTCCCATGGCGAAGAGGGCCTCGTACGAGTAGAATGTGATGACGAATCCGCCGAGCAGCGGCGAGACCGTGGTCAGCATCGGGAATATGAGGAAGTACGCTCCAACGCCCGCACCCCGCTTCTTCTTCGAAGTGATGTGCATCACCAGGGCGAAGTACGGCACCCAGAACGTTGCGATGTACGTCCCGAAGAAGATTGGTGGTATGAGCACCAGCTGCCAACCGTCGAGAAACATCAGCGAGACGTAGTATAGCGCGAGGCATATCAGCGAAGTCGAGATCGACGCCGGGAAGTTCTTCAGGATGGGTCTCGATGCGAACCCCATGATGAGCGTCGGGACCGCTGCCGAGATGAGGATGAAGCTCGCGCAGTCGAGGTAGGAATGCCCCTGTCTTATGAGGTAGATGAGCGCGAACGCGTTAGCTAGCGTGTTCGCAAGCGCAACCAGGGTCTGCACCATCACAAGCGAGCCGTGCCTGTGGGACAGCGCCAATACGTAATGCTTGAAATGAGCGGCGACCATCCGCTGATCCTCAATTGACCGGGATATCTAGAGGAGGTTCATACGGTTTTCGTTGCGACGAATATTCGTCCTTTTCGGGTCATTCAAAAGCCGGGCCGTAGGTCTTCCTAGGATTGTCCGCGTGGATCGCGTAGGCTTGTTCGTCGGTCATCAACCCCTGCTCCAGGAATCTGAGCGTCCTCTTCGGAACCGTGGTGATTGCCATCACCGCACCAGGGCGAGAAGGGTCGTCCAGGAAGTCGGTCTCCATCATAAACCTCGGCCCCTTCGAAAGCGCCTCGCGCACAGCATCCTTTCCTGCGAGAACGGATGGCATGAGGCCGAAGTTCTCCTCGGGAAGGACGATCGGGGGCGAATAGTGTTTGACAACCTTGCCTCTGTCCAGTCCAGCGTCGTCGGCTTTCTTAGCGAGGTCTTTCATCGTCCCCTTCGACCCCACCTCCGTGTGCAGCACTATCGCGCAGCCAGCTTCACGCGCGAGGGCCATCGCGTGCGAGAGGATGTCGTTCGACGCCTCCATGATGGCAGAGGGCACATCGAAGTGTGGCCTGCCTACCTCGCCTATCGCCAGTGCCCTGCCCTCCTGGACATATTCCGCGGCAATCTCCATGCCCTCGTTCATTATCTCCTTTGCCTTCTCGAGGCCAAGCTTCTTCTCTAGGCGCAGCAGCTCGACGGGATACGGCCCAACCGTAGCGTATGCCCTCACTTCGGTCTCGGAGTTGATGCGTTCAACCATCGATATCGTGATGTCGAAGCTCTTTCGGAAGTCAGCGGACGAGTGCACCCGCACCTCATCGTACGGCTGATGGGAAACGATGAGATGTGTGCCGCCGGCGCGTGCGAAATCCTTGACCGCGTCGATGTTCCGCCCCTTGCAAGGCTCCAAATGGACATGGTTGTCCAGAACAGGGACTGGCATTTGAGCTCTCTCTGCGATTATCTCAGCAATCCCGCTGCCTTGAGTTCCTCGGTGATCTTGTCGACGGCCGCCTCGACGTCCTCAGGCTTGCGGGCGCCCGTGCAGACGAGCTTCCCACTGCCGAACAGCAACACGACGACCTTGGGCACATCGATCCTGTATACGAGACCTGGGAACTGCTCGGGCTCGTACTCCACCTTCTCCAGTCCGAGGCTGATGGCTATAGCGTTCAGGTTGATCTTCGCGCCGAGGTCGCTCGAGGCGACGATGTTCTGCACCTCTATCTTGGGCTCGATCTTGATCACTATGCCCGCTGCCTCTATCTGCTTGGCGACCTTGCTGATTGCGGTCTTGACCTGCTCGAGGCTCTTCGCGCCTGTACAAACGACCTTCCCGCTCCTGAAAAGCAGCGTCGCCGTCTTCGGTTCCTTGAGCCTGTATATCAGGCCCGGGAATTGTTCCGGCTCGTATTCCGCGCCATCTAGCGCGAGTGCGATTGCCTGAAGGTCTAGCTCCCCCCCGAGAGACGTTGAAGCGACAACGTTCTCTATCTTTATCACTGCCATAAAATCTCCACCGGCCTGACGGTATTTAAATAGCTATTTAATAAAGTTTGCCGGCAAAGGTGCGTTTCAACTGCACAGAAATCGCCCATCTGGCATCTGTCCTTGTCGAACTCGAATTGACCCACCGAGGTCCGGGCGGCGAGAAAACCGCGTGACCGACGATTACTGGCCGCGCCATCGGCAGATGTCGAACCGCGGGGAGAGGCCCAGTCAGGAATCGGATTCCTCTCAGCGTCTGCGGAAGATGCTCATCATTCCCATGTGTCTTCTCGTTTCGTCGATGAGAGGTTCTTGTATGCCCCTGCATCCTCTGGTAGGTAGCTGAGTATCTTCCGGACCTCGTGCGGTTCCCGCGCGATGTCCATACCGAACATTCTGACGGAGCCACTGGTGATCCTGAGTATGGTCGATATGATGCGAAGCGCGGTCGTCTTGCCTGCGCCATTAGGCCCTATGAGCCCGAAGACTTCTCTCTCTCGGACGGCGAAGGAGATGCCCTTCAGCGCAGGGAACTCGCCGTATCTCTTCACGAGGTCCGTGACTTCGAGCGCTTTCTCTCTCGCGCCGTCCGTGCCCGCCGAGTTCTTGGTCATGATCCGCCCAGATAGCATCCGTCTCGACTATTTACAATTGATGACGGAACACCATGGATGGAGGATACGACTCGGTACCACAATCATCCTGTGAGCAATCAGTAACTCTTCGCGAAGCGCGACAGAGCGCATAGCGCAGTCACTGTTATCCATTGGTAATTGCCCGGAGCCGGCCTGTCCGATTTGTACCAAAATCCATCTTTCGACCGGGCATCCAGAAGCCATCGAATGGGCTTTTCCATCCTCTCGTCTTCGGAGCCGTAACCCATGACAGTGAGGATGTCAAGAGCGCAGAGGCCGTTGCCGAAGTACGCGGGGTGCCGGAGCACGGTCCAGTTCCTCTCGGACCCGTAGAATGATTTGTGATAGTTGCGCTTGAAGAACCCGTCGAGGAAGAACTCCGCTCCCCTTCTGCACTCCCTGGTGTGACGCATCCTCGGGCTCCACGCTAGCCCCCTGACTACCATCATGGTGCTCCAGAGGCAGCTCGGGATATGCTGGTACTCCTTGGGGTCATACGGCGGCCGTTCCTTGCTCTCAGCGATCTTCCAGAAATCGTTGGACCTCATGTGCTTGTACTGCGGAAGATACCGAACATCCTGGATGTATGGGATGTTCCATCCGCCGTCGTCTCGTTGCATGCTCAACAGCCAGCGGATGAGCTTCTGCGACCGGGGGTCCTCTTCCTCTCCAAACTGGATGATGTTTCTCAGAGCATAGCCGTTGTAATGAGGCATGGGGAAAGCGTCTGTCAAAGGACCTGGGATGTATCCTTCTTCGCGCTGCCATCCCAAAATCCTTTCGAGTGCGGTTTTGACCAGTTGCTTGTCGATCCCGGCCTGTAGGTCTCCCAGATTGTGCAGGTTCCTGAGAATCGTGATATACGTCCATCCAACCGGAGGCCCTGGCCCCCTCTCCTCTGCCTTTCGCCTATGTGGGGATATCGGCCATGTGCCATCCTCTCTGAGCGATTCCAGGAGACGCCGTCGCACCGGATGATTTCTGCATTCCTCTACGGTCTGTCTGTACAACGGGTCGTCTTCGTCCCCGTTCATCAGATCTGTGATTATCCAGAGTCTCACGGCCGGGTCGGCGACCTGGAACAGCTTCCTCGTTGACGACTCGGTGACGCTTCGTATCTCCGCCTTCATGTGTGCCCGCGACTAGCGTTCTTCGTGGAAATCATGGTTTCGGTCAGGGCGGGTAGTGCTTCGACAGTACTCAAAGGTGGGCTTACAACATGCGATTGAGGACCGTGACCGCGACCTCTGAAGCCATCAGGTCCTTCTTGAGGTTAGGCTTGTCCGATACATGCCATATGCCGTCCCCGGAGCGCGCGCTCACGAGCCACTGGATCGCCCTCTCCATCCTTTCGTCCCTGAGGTCGTATCCCATGTATGATAGGATATCGAGCGCGACGATGCCGCTCCCGTAGTACGTCGGGTACTTTAGCGTTGTCCAGTTCTTCTCGGATTGGTAGTATGATGGATGGTAGTTCCTCTGGAAGAATCTGTCAAGGAAGAACTCCGCCCCGCGCTTGGCAGCCTCGGTCTTCGCCAGCCGTTTGCTCCAGGAGAGCGCTCTCACAGCCATTACCGTGGTCCAGATGCAACTCGGGATGTCAACGTACTCGTTTGGGTCGTAAGGCGGCCGGTTTTCGCTCTCGACGATATCCACGAACTCCTGCATCTTCATGCTCTTGTACGGATGTCTGTAGCGCATGTCCTGAACGAACGGTATGCTCCAGCCGCCATCGGGCCGCTGCTTGTCGAGGATCCATCTCTCAAGCTTGCGGATCCTCGGGTCGCCATCCATGCCGTACTGGAGCATGTTTCTGAGTGTGAAGCTCGCGTAGTATGGACTCGGGATTTCCGCGCTGAATGGTCCTGGGATGTGCCCCTCACTGCACTGCCATCCGAGGATCTTCTCGATGGTAGCGCCTATGTGCCCATCATCCCTAGTTGCATAGTAGTCTCCGAGCACCTGGAGATTGCGGAGCATCGTGATGAACGTCCAGCCTATGGGTGGCCCGGGTCCCGCATCCTCTTCGTCCTTCTTGTGCTTCGGTATTGGCCAAGTGCCGTCCTCCCTCAGTGTGCTCAGCAGTCTGAGCTTCGGGGGATAGACTGCCAACTCCTCCAACACCCGCCTCACGGGAGGGTCGTTGAGATCCTTCTTGAGAACGTCCGCTAGAATCCAAAATCTTACAGGCGGAGTCCCCGTCTGCAGAAGCTTCCTCGTCGATTCCTCTACAAGCACCTTCAGGTCGGCAAGCGTCAATTCATATCACCAGTGCCGTAGGGGGAAATCATCTTTGCGGCGGATATCCTGTCTATTCGGCGTTAATGCTTTGGCATCCTCACATCCTTTGGGGCTACTTCATAGGCTTCTCGGTGCACCCGAGAGGAAGATACTTGGGGTTCCCTGCTAATCGCCGTCGGAGGAGGTGGCAGGTCGTGAGAGTAATAATTGAGATGTCGGATGGCGAGCAGCGCATGTTCACTCTCAGCCTCGACCGCGAAGCTGAAAAGAAACTGCTCAAGAGAATCGACGACAACGAGGAAAGAATCGAAAACTACAACACATTGGCAGAGATATTCAGTTGCTAAAGGGCTGATATTTCCCACGGCGTCAGGCGCCTGCAATCTGTCATACGGTGCTGACACAATCCATCATACTTAGTGCGAGGGTTGCCAATTAAGGCCAAATGCCGTGCCAATTGCCCCCGGCTTGTTGGCACGAATCCGAAAGATTAACCCCATCACCAGGGGCACTTGTCACTCTGTCTTAGAACAGAAACGAGATCCTCCTTCATCGCAATCGCGGCAGCCTTAGCCGCCACATCGAACTCTTCTTCCGGACATATGTTCCCACCCGTTTCATCGCGATATGCGTACATGATTGCCCGTGAGGAACTGACAATGGCCCCATAGCCATCGGTATTGAAACAGGCTGCCGCGTCAGCCGCATTGCCGCCTTGGACCCCATATCCCGGAGCCAGGAAATAGGTTGAAGGCATCAGCTTCCGGAGTGTCCTCGCCTCTTCTGGATAGGTCGCCCCAACCACTGCCCCAATGCTGCTGTATCCCCGGACACCACGACATACTTCTCCCCAGTCGTCGACGAATGATGCCGTTCTGACGTAGTTGGGGGCAATTACTGTCTCGTCTGCTGCATCGATTAGCTCTTTCAGCTCACTCAACCGCAGTCTGCTCTGATCACCGAACCGTCTTTGCAGTTCTGGCAATGAAGGATGCTCCAGTATGATGGGTGTGTCCTGAAGTTGTCCCGAAGATGGATTGGAGGTCTTCACCAGCACAAACGCACCCTTTCCATACTGCATACTGTCCTCCACGAACGGCTTGATTCCGTCAAAGCCAAGATAAGGGTTCACCGTGATTGCATCCACATCGAAACACTCCTTCATTCCCCTCCACGACTTGACCTTCCCGATGTGTCCATCGGAATAGGCCTTGGCGGTTTCGCCTATGTCTCCCCTCTTGGCGTCTTCAATGACCAACAAATCATGCTTCTTCGCATAATCTGCAGTTTCTTTGAAGGCGTTCACTCCGGGGGCGCCGTATGCTTCGTAGAAAGCCATCTGGGGCTTCACGGCAACTACTTCGTCTCTAATCGCGTCGATGATGGCCTTGTTAAATTCGAGGAAGCATTCAGCAACTGCCTCGAAAGTCTCTCCGTATTTCCTGCGACACTGCTCTCTCAGGTATTGCGGCATCGAATCGAACCTAGGGTCTAGTCCGACACACGAAGGATTCTCTTTGGCATCAATCGCATCCATAAGTCTGTCTGAAAAGGACTTCATCCAACCCACACCGGAGATGCCTATCGCCCTTCATCTTCATGCAATTTCCTGAGCCGTTCTTCCTGTGTTCACTCCTCATCGTCGTTGTTTGGCGGGGAGGGGCCCTGGGCGAATTGTTGAAACACTTCGAATTGCCAGTTCTGCCAATTAGCAACCCTCAAGTTAACAATGCCCAGCTCTAGAAAGGTATAAATATCGAAATGGCGATAATGACAATCGTCTGACGAAATGCCCTCAAATGTCGGACATAGGAGGGCGGCCAGATGGTCGAGTCGGAGAGAGTCACAATACGATTGCCACACGAACGCATAAGCGCCCTGCAAGCGTTGGTCGACCAGGGCAGGTTCTCTACGATCTCTGACGCAATCCGCGCCGCCATCGACCGCTTCGTCGATGGAGAGTTCACCCCTGAATACATAGAGAAGGTGACTGTCGAGCTTCCAAAGGGAAACGTCGTGAACCTGAAGCAGCTGGTTCAGGACGGAGACTCGATATCCGTTGACGACGCGATTAGGAACGCTGTGCGCGAATACATACGGGGCAAACTCTCCAAGGCCATCGAAGAGATCGACAAATGAGAGTGTCGCGAAGGCTTGCCTCGCGCGGGATGGGATGCAAGTTGGACACGCATGTGTACACACACGAGCTTGGGCGCTCGAAGGGGAGCGGCTGAGATGCTCAGCAAGCTGTTACAGGAGGCCCTTCAGAGCGAGCGCGATTTCGACGCGCACCTCTCCCCCAAGACTTGCGTGGTGGGCTGCGGAGGCGGCGGGTCTAACAGCGTTCACAGGATCAGCAGGATGGACCTTGAGGGAGTCGACACGATTGCCATCAACACCGACAAGTATCATCTTGCCAAGGTCAAGGCGGAGAAACGATTGCTGATAGGCGAACATTCCACAGGCGGCTACGGCACCGGTGGAAATGCAGAGATTGGCGAGAAGGTCGCGTATGAGTGCGCGGACGAAATCGAAGCGCTGGTGAAGGCGTACGACATCGTGTTCATCAGTGCGGGCATGGGAGGTGGCACGGGCACGGGCACCGCGCCCGTAGTCGCTGAGCTGGCGCGTAAGCACGGGGCGGTCACGGTCGCGCTCGTCACGATACCATTCGATATAGAGAAGAGCCGGTTCAAGACGGCATTCAGGGGAATATCGAAGCTGAAGGATGCAGCACACAGCACGATTATACTCGACAACAACAGGCTGTTGAAGATCGTCCCTAAGCTGCCTGTCGAACAGGCCTTCATGGTCATGGATCAACTGATAGTCGAGGTCGTCAAGGGCATAACCGAGACGATCTGTCAGACTAGCATGATCAACCTCGACTTTGCCGATTTCAGGAACGTGATGATTCAGGGAGGCGCGTCGACTGTGCTCTATGCGGAGAACGACGACGCTGAGAAGGTGGTCATGGAAGCGATGACCAACCCGTTGCTAGATGTCGATTTCGAGGGCGCATCTGGCGCGATGATACATATCACAGGCGGACCCGCCCTCTCTCTGAGGAAGGCGTACGAAGTATTGAACGGAGTCACGAAGAGGCTCGGGAGCGAGGCCCATATTAAGCTCGGCGCCAGGATAGATCCCGACATGACTGACACAATAAAGCTGATGGCAATAGTAACTGGCGTTAAGTCGCCAGATATGAGCGATGACAGGAACCCCTTGCGCGCGGTTCCGATGGACTCTGAACTGCGATGCGACAGACAGTCGGCGGAGTCGACGGGCCTCGCAAGAGCATTAGGCTGAACCTAGTTCCTCCCCCCACACAACAACAGCAAACACGCGCCCCTCACGCGCAACTCTCCGAGGGGCGCAACCGATTTTCTTGAGAATGCAACGCTGTCACTCGATGCCGTCCCTGCTCTTCAGACATCCCTTGGCGGCGTCACTGAGGACGCCCATGAGCGTGTGATACTCCCACGTCGTCGGTGTGGAACGCGCCATCAGGCGCCTGAACATGACTCGGGTTTTCGTCCTCTTGTGCTCCGGATAGTCGATCGCATCGAGCAGCTTGGCGAAGTATTCGTTCAGCAAATCGACTTCGAGTCCAGAGGCTTCGCGCGGCCCTTCTTTCACGAGATCGTGGACGAACAATTCATAGAAGATGACAGCCGCAGCGTGGCTGATGTTCATGATTGGGTACTCCGGATTCGCAGGGACCGTGACGAGGAAATCGCATCGCTTCACCAAGTCGTTGTCCAGCCCGAAGTCCTCCCTTCCGAATAGGACTGCTACGGTGGCGTCGGAGCTGTTCAGCTTCGCCGCGAGAGCTTCGGGCGTGACGGATATCCTCGAGAACTTCTTGTCGTTAGCAGTGTCCACGCCGGAAGTGCCTACTACGTAGTCCGCTCCTTCGAGCGCCTCGTCTTCGGTGAAGCAGGTGTGGGCGTTCTTCAGAACGTCCACCGCGTGCATCGAACGCTTGATGCCTTCCTCGCCGATGCTGCACGGCCGTACGAGCACAAGATCGCTTAGTCCGAAGTTCTTCATGGATCTCGCCACTGCTCCCACGTTGCCGTCGTTCAGCGGCTCGACCAGCACTACCCTGATGTGTGGCACGAGACTCGCACAGGCGACGTAGATATATAATCATGCACTCGATGACCGCGTGTGAAGGAGACACGGCGCGTAGCTTTCAGGCTTGCCTACGACGGCT
>Ga0224507_10000005_pt1 | contig 131960 bp, 114 predicted proteins | sample SF_Jan12_sed_USG_3_FD_170159 | JGI IMG/M metagenome (GOLD analysis project Ga0224507, IMG submission 170159) | Sediment microbial communities from San Francisco Bay, California, United States - SF_Jan12_sed_USGS_13 | ecosystem: Environmental > Aquatic > Marine > Sediment | place: USA... | reverse complement strand
AAACCTTTTCGAGTTTCTTACTTTTCTACGCCCTCAGCCGTGAAGCCCGAACGACCACTAGAAACCTCGGTGCTTCGTCGGCATGAAGTGGGGGAAGTGCTCCCGCCGGGATTCGAACCCGGGTGTCCAGCTCGAAAGGCTGGAATGATTGACCGGACTACACTACGGGAGCCTCATCGAGCGGCTATGCTGCGCCGAGCTATGGCCTGTCTGTATATAATGATTCTCGGACGGTCTTGGGCGTCGATATATCTCCTTGGCCAAAGCATTTAAGGCGGTCTCTGGGGATTCGCCTTTCACATGGATCCGCCCAAGGAGAAACCGACGGTCGCGGAGATGACGAGAAAGTACATCGACCGCCACCCCAGCATAAGGGACTGCATAAGCAAGGACCTGGTGAACTTCTCGTCCCTCGCGAGACTGATAATGAAGGACACAGGCGTGAAGCACGAAGAGGCGGTCCTCGCTGCGAGCAGGAGATACGCTGCCAAGCTGTCGAAAACGGACTTCGAAGGCGCGATCATGAACGTATTTCTGGAGAGCCGTCTGGAACTCAAGACGAGGATAAGCATAGTCGTTGCCAAGAACGAGTGGGTCGTGCTTAGGAATCTCGAGGAGATCGTCAAGAGGATACTGACCGAGAAGAGCACGATGCAGGTGATGCAGAGCACAAACGGCATAACTGTCGTCTCGGAGGACAAGCACCTGCCCAGCATAACCAAGGCCATCGGACAGGACTACATCATAAGCATCAGGCAGAATCTTGCGGAGATTACTGTGCGAAGCCCCGCCAGGATCGAGGATACTCCGGGCGCGTTCGCCTACCTCACATCCATGCTCTCGGAGCAGGGCATAAACCTGCTTGAGGCCATGAGCTGCTACACCGACACGATATTCCTTGTCACAAGAGATGACATGATGCGAGCCTTTGACATCCTTTCTGCGTGCATAGAGGACAGGGCCGTGTCGAACAACGGATGAAATGTGCCTATGACAGGAGCTCGCCCACCGCTCCCACCTCGAACCGCATGGTCTCCAGCATCGCCCTGTTCTCGCTGACTGAGAGGAGTGCCTTCTCCATCTGGCGCTTTACGCTCGCCGGGGCGGTGCCGCCCTCCGCAGTGCGCCTTCCTATCGACTTCTCCAGCGTCAGAAAATCGAGGTCGCTAATCTTCAGCTTCTTAGAGTGAGCTGCGAGCTTCTCCTTCGCCAACTCCCTGAACTTGCATTCGTCCCCCTCAGCTAGCACGGCGAGCTCCTTGACCAGCCCGTGGGCCGCCCTGAAAGGCATTCCACGGCTTGTGAGGAAATCGGCGAGGTCGGTCGCGGTCATCAACCCGGCCTCGGCCGATTCCCTCATCCTCACCTTGTCAAACTCCAACTCTGTCAGGAAGAGTGTGAGGGCATGGAGGGAAGCCCCAACGGTGTCGAAAACATCGAAGAGGTTCTCCTTGTCTTCCTGAAGATCGCGGTTGTACGCGAGGGGAAGAGATTTCAACAAGGTGAGGATCGTGAACAGGCCCCCGAGGACCCTACCGGACTTCCCGCGTATGAGTTCCGGGATATCCGGGTTCAACTTCTGAGGCATCATGCTCGAGCCACCAGACAGCTCCTTCGGCAGGCGGACGAAACGGAATTCCTGGGACGACCAGAGGACGAGCTCCTCGCAGATGGATGTGAGATGGATCGTCAGCATGGACGCGGCGAAGGCCGCCTCAGCCACGAAGTCCCTGTCTGAGACTGCGTCCAAAGAATTCTCCGTGACCCCGCGCATGCGCAGCAAGTTCGCCGCGGTCGCCCTCTCTATCGGAAACGCGGTTCCGGCGAGTGCGCCGGATCCAAGAGGCGACAGGTTCGTACGTTTATAGCAGTCCGAGAATCTCTGTATGTCGCGCTGAAGCTTCCAGAAATGGGATAGGAGGTGATGAGACAGCAGCACTGGCTGGCCGTGTTGGAGGTGCGTATAGCCCGGGAGTATGGCGTCCATGCCATCGCCCGATCTTCGTATTAGCGTCTCCTGGAGCTGTAACGTCTCCCCGATCAGTTCAGCTATGCCCTCCCGGACGTAAAGTCTCATGTCGAGAGCGACCTGGTCGTTCCTGCTCCTGCCAGTATGCAACCTCGCGCCGGCGTCGCCTATCAGCGCCGTCAGCGAATGCTCGAGGTTCATGTGCAGATCCTCGAAGGTCGGATCGAATTCGAATCTGCCAGACCTTATGTCCGCAGCGATCCTCCTGAGCCCTTCTGCGATCTTCTCCATGTCGCCTTTCGATATGATGTCCGCCTCAGCTAGTGACTGGGCATGCGCCAGGCTGCCCGCTATATCGTGGCGCCACAGCCTGCTGTCGATTGCGACAGAGGAGGTGAATCCGAGGAACTCGTCACTTGCAGACGCTCGAGTATTCCTCTTTGACCGCGATTTCATTCAAGACACCATTCCCGTTCTTGGTCGAGTTGACCACGCCTGCGACCTTCAGGGGCAGTCCCCACACGTAGATGAACCCCTTCGCAGCTGAGTGGTCGAATTCGTCCGACTTCTCGTAGGTCGACAAGTCTGTGCTGTACAGCGAGTGCGCCGATTCTCTTCCCACGACCACCGCACTGCCCTTGAACAGCTTGATCTTGACAATGCCCGTCACGTTCTCCTGAGTCTCTTCAATGAATGCGTCCATCGCGCGACGTAGCGGAGAGAACCACAGCCCATCATATACGAGGTTGGCGTAGTGCTGCTCCATCGCCCTCTTGTAATGCATGAGGTCCTTGGGCATGACGAGGCTTTCTATGTCCTGATGTGCTTTTGTCAGGACTATCGCTGCTGGCGCCTCGTATACCTCTCTCGATTTGATGCCGACGAGCCGGTTCTCGATGTGGTCTATTCTGCCGACTCCATGGTTGCCCGCGATCTCGTTCAGAGCGGTGACCAACTCAAGAGGCTCCATCGTGACGCCGTTGAGGCTCACAGGCACCCCTTCGCAGAACCCGAGCTCCACGTACTCAGGTGCGTTCGGTGAGGACTCGATTCCCTTCGTCCACTCGAAGATGGCCTCTGGCGGCTCTTGCCACGGATCCTCCAGGACGCCGCACTCTATTGCCCGGCTCCAGACGCTCTCGTCGATGCTATATGGCGCCTCGCAAGTGACAGGGATGGGGATGTCGTGCTCCTTTGCGTACTCTATCTCCTCGTCTCTCGACATGTTCCAGTCTCTGGTAGGCGCCAATATCGTGATGTCGGGAGCGAGCGCCATGATCGAGACCTCGAACCTGACTTGGTCGTTTCCTTTACCAGTGCAACCGTGGGCTATCGTGTCCGCTCCCAGCCTGCGAGCCATCGTGACCAGTCGCTCAACCATCAACGGCCGCGCCAGAGCAGTGCCGAGCGGGTAGTTGCCCTCGTAGAGGGCGTTCGCCTTCAGCGCGGGGATTATGTAGTCCTCCGCGAACTCCTTCTTGGCGTCAATCACCCACGCCCGCGAAGCGCCGATCGCCTTAGCCCTCCTCATGGCCTCCTTGAGGTCGTCCGATTGACCGACATCCACGGTCACGGCGACAACCTCGCAGCCGTACTTCTGCTTCAGCCAGTGGATTGCCACTGACGTGTCCAGGCCGCCGGAGTACGCGAGCAGAATCTTCTTCTGCTCCTTTCCTTTCGAAGGGCTTTTCATGTATCTCGCCTTGAATCCGTCTGAGGCTCGTGCGTGTATAAGGGGGTGGTGACACGCTACAAACAGCGCGGCGAGCGCCTTGTCCGATTTCGGACATTATGCCTCGGCCGGGACCGCGCAGAATTAGGGCAATCGAAGTGTCTGGACACGTCCTCCGAATCCCATTAGCCTTAAGTACACGCACAATATTACTTCGACTGTCGGTTGAATCACTTGCCACGTATCGAGGATAGGTTATCAAGGGAAGGCGACGGAGTCGTCATAGGCGGCGAGGACGACACGGGCTACGTCAGGGTGCGTCTGCCGCGACGGAAGGACGGCGAGATGTTCGGCATAGCTGACCAGCTGCTCGGCGCTTCGAGGATCAGAGTGATGTGCGCAGACGGAAAGCACAGGATGGGGCGCATACCTGGCAAGATTAAGAAGCGCATGTGGATCAGGGAGGGCGACCTGGTCATAGTCCAACCGTGGGAGTTCCAGGATGAGAAGGCGAACATCCTATACAGGTACACCAAGACCCAGGCTATGTACCTCAGCAGGAAGAAGATGATTCCCAAGTCGATAGACATATTCTGAGGGCCGCGAGGGTGCTTCGCCTTGGATCGTGGTGTTGGTTTCCGGGAGTTTGAGAGGAAGCTAGAGCAGGAGCGCGATTCCTGGAGGATGCGGAGAAAGGATTCAGACGATCGGAAGACTTACGACGAGGTCTTCGACAGGCAGAACCTCATGCGAATATACAAGCTGTTCTCCGATGGGGTCATCGACCAGATTGATTACCCGATATCGACTGGAAAGGAGGGCAACGTGTTCAGGGCCACCACCTCGGATGGAACGCCCCTGGCACTGAAGATATACAGGACTTCGACGGCCACTTTCAAGGACATGGCCAAATACATCGCGGGCGACCCGCGATTCAAGGGCGTCTCACGCAACAGGCGAAAGCTGATAATGACCTGGTCGTCGAAAGAGTACAGGAACCTCCAGAGGCTCCATGACGCCGGCGTGAGGGTTCCCGTGCCCGTTGCATGTCACTGTAACATGATTGTCATGGAATTCATCGGCTCGGATTCCGGCCCCGCCCCCATGATGAAGGATGTGAAGCTCGATAGCCCCGTCGGGGTTGCGGAGATCATTCTAGGTCACGCCAGGCGGGCGTACCAGAAGGCCGAGATCGTACATGGAGACCTGAGTGAATATAACGTGCTCATGAACGGCGACGAGCCCGTGATAATCGATGTTGGCCAATCCGTGCTCCTGGAGCATCCGCTGGCGGACGAACTACTTGTCAGAGACATGTCGAACATCGCAAGGTTTTTCAGAAGGTACGGTTTGAGCATCGATGTGGAACGCGAGCTCCGGGAGATAAGGAAGCGATGACTCGGCAATCGGTCAAGGTGCCCAGGGAGCGCATCGGAGTCCTCATCGGCAAGGACGGTGGGGTCAAGGCCAAGGTGGAGAATCAGACGGGTGTAAAGATGCTCGTGGACTCGGAGGAGGGTGACGTGACCGTCGATTACTCCAAGGCTGAGGATCCGTCAGCGGTGCTATCAGTCATGGATTTCATAACGGCCATCGGCCGTGGCTTCTCGCCCGAGAAAGCCATGCTGGTCCTGGATGACGATTGGTATCTCGAGGTCATCGACATAAGGGATTATGTGGGCAAGAAGCCCGCCCATGTCGCTCGGATGCGTGCGCGTGTGATAGGCACGAAGGGCAAGACCCGCAGGCTGTTCGAGGAGTTGACAGGGGTCTACATGAGCGTCTACGGCAATACGGTCGCTCTGATCGGCGACACACTCAAACTTGACATTGCGAGGAGGGCGCTGGACATGCTGCTGTCTGGCAGCGAGCACTCGGCCGTGTACCGTTTCCTCGAGAGCAAGAGAGTGGAGATCAAGATTGACGGAATGGGCTTCTGACCTGCAGCTTCGTGCCCGCCGCCAGCACGATTCTTATATGACATGGGCATATTTCAGGCCGGATGTCTCAGGATATTCGACAGCAAATCAAAGCGGACATGGGTGCCATCCAGCCGGTAGCTGTCGCCGGTCTCGAGGGCCTCGACCTCGTCAGATCGCTCGTCGCGCACGCGTTCCTGCGCGTGTGGACCCGCATGGCGCTCGCTACCGGCAAGAAGCTGGAAATGTCGCCATCCCAGTTCGACATTGGCACATACAAGGGCAAGATGAACTGGATACTCAACGAAGGCGGACTCGACGAAGTCAACAGGCTTGAGATATCGGGGGGCCATGGGAAGGACCTCTCCTTCGTCGGAGAGGTCTACGAGCTAGAAGGGATCGCCAGGGCGAGGATTCTGTTCTCGTTTCAGGAGGACGAGGTCAAGGGGAAGCCGGTGTTCGTCAGCTATCTCGTATACGACCAGAGCGCTAGGGATTTCGACTTGGTCGAATTGGCCAACGCGCTTGGTCCCGCGTTGTCTAAGTGGGTAGACACAGTCGCTTTCGAGGACGAGGAGCCTCTGTGGACTTATTCGAAGGAGCACTTCGAGTGCGTCGGCATGTGATGCACTCCCATGTCGGACAGCCGGTTAGATAACGATAAATACCCGCTAAGCGTCCATCTGCCCGCATTATGTCAGAAAGGCTTGAGATCGCAGGGCGAGCGCTTGAGCGCCCCTTGTGCAACCACTGCCTTGGAAGGCTGTTCGCGACGGTTTCCACTGGGTTGTCCAATGCGCAGAGAGGTGCGATTGTCAGATTCATATCCGCACATGGCGGCCGACCCCCTATAGACGATGAGTGCGCAATATGTCGAGGGCTGTTCTCGGAGGTCGACAAGTTTGCCATCCTGGCTTCACGTGCGTCACAGCCATTCGAACACTCGAACTTCCTCGTGGGATCGAAGATAGATGTGGACATCATCGAGGCGGAAGAGCAGGCGTGGGTGGACACCGGCGCTCATGAGACGGAGTCCATCAAGAGCGAGATGAATCGAGAGATCGGTAAGTCGCTCGAATCGTCACTCGGCATCCCTGTGGAATTCGGCAGCCCAGACCTGGTGTTTCTCATCGATACGATGTTCGACAGGGTAACGACGGACGTCGCGCCTCTGTTTGTCTACGGACGGTACAGGAAGTACTCCAGAAAGATCCCTCAGACGCGATGGCTCTGCCGGGATTGCAGGGGAAAGGGATGTCCGAGGTGCGACGGCAAGGGCAAGATGTATGACTCGAGCGTCCAGGAGCTCATTGGCCCGATCGTCGTGCGACACGCCGAAGGTGAGGGGGAGTTCTTCCACGGTATGGGCAGAGAGGACATAGACGCCTTGATGCTTGGAAACGGCAGGCCTTTTGTGGTCGAGGTCAGGCGCCCGAGGAAGCGGTCAATCGACCTTGAGGCCGTGGAGCAGGAGATAAACGACTCTGCCGAAGGGGCCGTTGATGTAACAGGGCTGAGGCGGTCCTCCAGGGACGAGGTCAGGGGCATCAAGGAGGCCTCCAGTCCGAAAACCTACAGGGTACGAGTGCGCTTCCAGACCGATATCGACCACAGAAAGCTTAATGATATAGTTCGTGTATTGGCCGAAAAACCTATATGTCAGCTCACCCCAAACAGGGTGGCCCATCGACGGGCGAACCTTGAACGGACGAGGACCGTCCGCAGCGTGGAGATCGAAACGGTCAACGGCCGCGACGCCGTGATCGTTGTCGAGGCGGACAGCGGCACCTACATAAAGGAGCTGATGCACGGGGACGATGGCCGCACGAAGCCAAGCGTGGCGGAGATCGTAGGTGTGCCCTGTGAGGTCACAGAGCTCGATGTGATATGGGTCGGAGACAAGGGAGTTTGAATACATGGCCAAGGCTTCGAAGGGAGGACGGCGCAGGACGCGGAATGTCATGCAGAAGCGCGCTAGGGATAGAGGACTCTCCACAATCACCAGGACGTTCCAGAAGTTCGAAGTCGGAGAGAAGGCGAACGTCCGTCTCGATCCAAGCATTCACAAGGGCCTGCCGCACGTGAAATTCCACGGCAGGACTGGCGTCGTAGTGGGAAAGCAGGGGAACGCATATGTACTCGATGTGCGCGATGGTGGGAAAACCAAGCGCATAATCGTCAAGCCTGAACACCTTAGCAAGGCGGCCTGAGCAGAGCTGGTGTTTTTCATGGAAGACAAGAAGATGGCCGCATTGGCCGATGTCAAGGAGATTCTGACGCGGAGACAGGAGGAGCAGGAACTCACGCCCGAGCAGAAGCTCGCTCTTGAGCACTGCCAGAAGTTCTCCAGGTTGGAATTGAAGAAGGTCAAGAAGCTCGTGAAGGAGCTTGGTGAGCTGGGCTTCGTTACTGAACCTAACGCCGTCAAGATAGCTGACATCATGCCCGCGCATGCCGACGACGTGAGGGTCATATTCGCCAAGGAACGCGTGAACTTGGAGAAGAAGGACATCGAAAAGATACTTAGTGTAGTAGAGAAGTATCTCTGACAAGCCCGGGGGGATTTTCTTTGGAGGACTACGCACGCATTCTAGACTACTTGCCCCAGGGGCTGCCTGATGAACGCAAGTTCAAGCGGGAGCCCGTGGCGTACGCCCTTGGCGAGTCTCAGTTCAAGCTGTTCGAACTTGTGCCGAGGCCAGATTCGAAGCTGATGATAGGCGACAGGGTTTACATAGGCAAGGACCTCGACCTCAGGCAGGAGATACTGCATGTGAAGCGCAGGATAGGCTATGACGAACTGACGAACGCTGCCCAAAGCGAGACGCCTTACATCGTCATGGACGTCATCAAGACGAACGAGCCAAGGTTCGTGAAGTTCTTCAACGAGGCCCAATCGATAACGACGAGATTCCACATGCTCGAGCTGCTTCCTGGCCTGGGGAAGAAGACGATGTGGAGCATAATCGAGGAGCGCAAGAAGGGCGCCTTCAAGGATTTCGAGGACATCGGCAAGCGCGTGCCCATGGCCCATCAGGTCGACAAGCTCATCGCTAAGAGGATTGAGGAAGAGCTCGCGAATCCGAACGAGAAATACAGGCTGTTCGTGTCGAGATGATGCGCCCTAAGGAGTGCGCTTCGACATGAGGGTTCAAGAAGTCAAGACGATACTGGAATCGATGGGCAAGCGCCCGTCCAGGAGGCTTGGGCAGCATTTTCTGATCGACGACAGGGTCATCACACGCCAGGTCGCGCTAGCGCACATAAAGCCAGGAGAGAGAGTCCTCGAGGTAGGTCCTGGTATTGGCAATCTGACCGAGGCGATCTTGTCCGCTGGCGCCGAGGTCGTGGCGGTTGAGGCAGACTCCGCCTTCTGTAGGTTTCTCGAGCGCAGATTCGGCCAGCGCATATCGCTCCTGCATGCGGACGCTGTCAAAGCCTTCCTGCCCGAGTTCGACAAGGTCGTCGCCAACCTGCCTTATCAGATATCCTCTCCGATGACGTTCAAACTTCTTGAGCTGGGATTCGACATGGCCGTGCTGATGGTGCAACGAGAGTTTGCCGAGCGCATGGTCGCGGGCCCAGGAACGCGAGACTACGGCCGATTGACGGTTGGCGTTCACTACCGTGCCCGTTGCGAGATTGCGTTCAATGTGTCGAAGGCGTCGTTCTGGCCTCAGCCAGGGGTGAATTCGAGCGTCGTGATGCTTACTCCGCGCAAGCCGGCATTCACCGTTGCTGACGAGAGGGTGTTTCACGACGTGACCAAGGCCATCTTCTCGCATCGAAGAAAGAAAGTGATGAACGCCCTCGCGAACGACTCCGCGTCGCTGGCCTATCTGTCGGGCGTCGAGACTCCCTCGTTCGCAGGCCTTCCCTACGCGTCAAGCCGCGCAGAGCAGCTCACGCCCGCAGAGATAGGCGAGCTTTCGGACGCCTTCCTCGAGCTCATCAATTCTTCGAAAAGAAACGCTTGATGATCGCGTCTGCGATCTTGTCAGGGCCGTCCACCAGCACATCGCATACTGGGAGCTTGTACTTCTCCTCGTACTCCGCAATCGTCCTGACGGCCTCTTCCCTCGTCATGTTTTCAGGGTTGATCGTTATGCCTATGACGTCGCAGCCGCCGAACACCTTGATGAGCTCCGATTCGCGCTCAACTGTGCCCGCGGGCAGGTGAGGCGCATCATCGGTGTAGCTCCTGTACTTCTTACCGGGGGCGTGCTGGAGCACGACCGTCTGGGGCCGCGAGGCGCTGACGATCGCCCTCGACCCCGTCACATACGCGGGATGACTCAGGGCCCCCTGTCCTTCGATGATAATGAGCTGGGGCTTCTCTTCGTTGTAAGCGGTTACAATCGCGTTCTCGAGCTCGCCAACGACGTAGTCGCCCCTTATTGCATCGAGTGGTATGCCATACTTCGAGCCTTGCATCAGGCCTGTTTGTCCTGTCGCGACGAATGAGGTCTTGACGCCGCGCTCGTTCATCGCCTTGACCAGGGCGATCGCCGTGGTCCGCTTGCCTATCGCGGCGTCGGTTCCCAGCACGGGTATCCTTATGCAATCCAGCTTTCGCGCGAGATCTTTGTACTTATGGAGCTTTCTCAACGGCGGCTCCTTTCTGACATCGATCAGCCTGACGCCGTTCTTGGCCGCGAGCGCCTTGAGTTCCTCGTCGTCGCCGAGCCACTCATGTAGTCCAGACATTACGCTGACGCCGCCCTCTAACGAGTCCCTCACCGGCTGTCTGAACTCATCCGGAAGCATCCCGCCTATGGTGGCGATGCCTATGATCATGAACTCCGGCTTCTCCAGCAGTTTCCCGAGCGCATCGTTCACAGAGGAGAAGATCGGTATGCCGTTCTTCTTTCCGTCGAGCACCTCACCGGCGTCCTTGCCAGCCTGTAAGCTATCGATGATGCCTACTACTTTGAATCTGAGGGAGTGCCTGACAAGTCCCGCCGCGGTCTTGCCAGCCGTCATGCCGAATCCACCCTCGCACAGTATGATGGCGGTCTCCATGTTTGCGGGCAACCGCGGTTCCTGTATAAATCCCTTGACTTCTCATGAGTCGTCATTGTGGGTTGCCACACCGCCTTGTTCGACCTGGGTGCACCGAGCAGTTTTTCTACGTATACCGGCATTGAGCTCGACGGGGGAGCAAGATGCTGGTAGGCATAGTCGGCAAGCCCAACGTGGGAAAGTCCACGTTCTTCTCGGCGCTGACGATGGCAACAGCCCAGATTGCTTCCTACCCTTTCACGACAATCGACGCCAACAGGGGTGTGAGTCACGTAAGAGGCCCATGCCCCCACACTGAGCTCGGGAGCCCGTGCAACCCGAACAACTCGCTTTGCGAGGGCGGCACGAGATACGTCCCAATCGAACTGTTGGACGTCGCTGGTCTGGTCCCTGACGCCCACTCAGGGAAAGGCCTCGGTAACAAGTTCCTGGACGACCTGCGACAGGCACATGCGTTCATCCACGTCGTCGATGCAAGCGGCGGTACCGATTTCGAGGGCAACCCGGTCGGCGTTGGCTCCCACGACCCGTCGACTGATGTGAGCTTCCTAGAGAGGGAGATATCGTACTGGATTTTTGGGATACTTGAGAAGGATTTCATCAAGATAGCCCGGCAGTCGAAGCTCGCAGGGAAGAAGTTCGAAAGACTGCTTCAGGAGAAGCTCACAGGCCTTTCGATCACCGAGGCGCAGATACTCTCAGCCATCCGGCAGTCCGGCAACGATGCTGATCCGTCAATCTGGAAGGACGATGAGCTTCTACGATTCTGCAAGTCGCTCCAGAAGATCAGCAAGCCGATGATTGTGGCGGCGAACAAGGCTGACATCGCCCCGCCCGAGAATATGGAGCGGCTGAGGGCGACGGGATATATGATCGTGCCGACGAGCGCGGAGTACGAACTCGCGCTCAGACGCGCCGCAAAGGCGGGGCTCGTGTCCTACAGGCCTGGCACCGATTCGTTCGACATCGCCGACAAATCCAAACTGAACACTTCTCAGCAGCAGGCACTGGATAAGATGGGCGAATGGCTCAAGAGCGCTGGCAGTACGGGCGTGCAGACGGTCCTGGAAAAGGTCGTGTTCGAAGTGCTGGACCTCATCATCGTGTATCCTGTAGAGGACGAAACGAAGTGGACTGACAAGCAGGGGCGCATCCTGCCGGACGCTTATCTCATGGCCAGAGGCAGCAACGCCCGTGACGTCGCATTCAAGGTACATACTGACCTTGGTGATAACTTTATTAGGGCGATAGACGGAAGGACCCACATGGCAGTGGGCCACGACCATGTCATGAAGGAGAACGACGTGGTCAAGATAGTCGCAAGAGTCTGATACCGATGGATTACTGGGACGTTAGGCTGATAGGCGTCACCTCGCACCCCAAGTTCGAGGAGTTCGAGGACAACCTGGAGATGCGTCTATTCGGCAAGATGAAGGACGGGCGGTCCGTGGCTGTCAAGTACAAGGGGTTCGAGCCGTACTTTTACATCGTCGAGCCGTCGGAGGAAGTCGTCAGAATACTGGAGACCGATGCTAGGCGCATCCGGAGGACGGAGGAGTGCGAGCTGCTGTACGGCGGGGAGATGCGCAAGTGCCGTAGGATTGTCGCCACCCACCCGGGATTGGTGCCGAGCATTCGCAGAGACCTCATGGATTCAGTCCCGGCCATACTGGCCGCCGACATACCGTTCCATTTCAGGTTCGTCTACGACATGGGCATAGGAGCGTGCGTACGTGTCTTCGGCAGGGAAATCGAGGACGACGCCTTCGCCACCGACCTGGTCGTCGAAGCGGAGAGCTTTGAGGAAGTGCAGCCGTTCAGACCGGATCTCAGGACGCTCAGCTTCGACATCGAGACGAGCCTCAAGGAGCCGAAGATATTCACCATCTGCTGCGTCGTCAAGGAGGGCGACGAAGTCACCTCTAGGAGATTCTTCGGAGACGAGAAGAAGATGATATCGGACTTCTCAGCGTTCATTATCGAGAGCGACCCTGACGTCATAACCGGTTACAACATAGACGGCTTCGACATCCCTCAGATAGAGCAGCGGGCGAAGGACCTCGGCCTCGGACCGCTGAGATGGGGAAGGTTCCCGACCGAGATAGACCAGTATAACCGGTTCTGGAGGGCCCAGGGCAGGGTAATAATCGACGCCTGGTGGGCTGTGAAGCGCGTGCTGAAGCCCAAGCAGGAGACGCTGAACGCGGTCGCAAAACAGCTTCTCAACGAGGAGAAGCATGATGTCGACCCCAAGAAGATGGACGAGGAATGGGCAGCCGACAGCGAGCGCGTTATGGAATACTGCATCCAGGACGCTATGCTCGCGCTGCGCGTGCTCGAGAAAGTGGCGCTGATAAACAGGAGCATGGACCTGGCGGCCGTCTCGAAGCTCCCGCTAGACGACGTCGTCAACGGCACGACCTCGCAGCTAGTCGATTCGATACTCATCAGGGATGCAGACAAGCGAAAGGTGGCCGTGCCCATGACGTCGCGCTCGGGGAGCGACGCCAAGCCGATAGAAGGGGGCTATGTCCATGAGATGGAGCCGGGGCTGTACCATTGGGTGCTGACCCTCGACTTCAGAAGCATGTACCCGAGCATGATTATCGCGAACAACATCTGCTTCACGACGCTGTCCCCCGATGGCACGATCGTGTCGCCGACGGGAGCAAAGTTTCTGGCCAAGGAAGTGCGGGAGGGACTCCTCCCGAAGATACTCGTGACGCTCATGGAGGAGCGTGCGCAGACGAAGCGGGCCATGAAGGACGCTGGGACGCCGGAGGAGAAGGATTACTACGACGGTCTCCAGGAGGCGATCAAGATACTGATGAACTCATTCTACGGCGTTCTGGCATCGTCTTTCTACAGGTTTACCGACCCCAAGATAGGTGCGAGCATAACGGCGTTCTCCAGGGAGGCCACGAAGGATCTGATCCGGAATCTGGAGGGAGAGGGTCTGAAGGTCATTTACTCAGACACGGACTCCGTCTTCTTCCTCTCGCCACACGAGGATCTCGAGACGACAATCAGACTCGGCAAGGATACCGCGGAGCGGTTCTCGAAGGACGGCATGGTCCTTGAGTTCGAAAAGGTCATGGAGCCGTTCTTCTCCCATGGCAAGAAGAAGCGGTACGTCGGCAAGATGATATGGCCCAGGGAAGAGCTCATCGTCCGAGGATACGAGATGCGGCGGACGGACTCGTTCGACCTCCAGAGCGAGACGCTGCAGGAGGTCTTCGAGCGCATATTGGCGGACGACATGGAAGGCGCCGTGGCGCACACAAGGGCGGTCATCGACGACCTCCTGGCCGGCAATGTCGACACATCTCGGCTCGTGATAAGCCGGTCTGTCAAGGAGGAGAGCCAGTACAAGGCTAGCGACAGGATGATCAACGTCCGCGTCGCGCGCATGCTCAAGGAGATGGGTTACGAGGTCATGCCAGGGATGAAGGTCTCGTGGATTGTGACAAACGGCAAGGCTTCGCCAAACGAGGTGGAACCGTGGATTGAGGGCAGGGAGTTCACGGCTAAGCCGGACTCGAACTACTATGCCACGAGGATAGCTGCGACGATATCACGCGTCACTGACGCCTTCGGCTGGGATTCGCGTTCCCTTCTCACTGGAGCGCAACAACAGACACTCACGAACCGCAGCTTCGGGAGTGCGCGTGAATCTGCCAAGGTGGTCGCCAAGCCGAAGCGAACGGAGAACAAACTCAGCTTGGATGATTTCATGTGAGAAATCCTGTCTGTTGTGCAGTCTTTAGACATTAATGCACGGAATCAGAGGGGGTGGCATGGAAGGAGGATACGTACTTGGCTGAAGGTCGGGGCTGATACAACACGTTTAAATACGGCAATCCTTTTGCTCTGAGCCACAGCGGCGAGACTTGCCTGGTCTCGCAAGGGGATGTGCGCCTGAGGCGTGAACCCATGAACAGCTGGATGTGATTTGATGACAAAGAAGGCAGAGAAGGCTCCTGTCGAAGAGGAGCGGAAGGAAGAGGCTAAGGCGCCCGAGGCTGGCACCGAGGGCAAGAAGACCAAGAGCGGCTCGCGGAGCATGTATCATTTCATGGGTGAGGCCTGGAAGGACCCTTCGAACGGCGACATGAAAGCCATCATGTGGCAGCGCCTCGTCGACTGGCGCAAGGAAGGCAGCTTCGTGAGGGTCGACAGGCCTACGAGGCTCGACCGGGCGAGGTCACTGGGCTACAGGGCCAAGCAGGGCATTGTGGTCGTCAGGGCCCGCGTGAGGAAGGGTGGCCTCAGAAAGCACCGGATAAGGAAAGGCCGGAGGCCGAAGAGGAAGGGTATATCCAAAATCACGATGAAGAAGAACATCCAGAGGATTGCCGAGGAGAGGACCTCGAAGAGGTATCCGAACCTCGAGGTCCTTGCTTCATACTGGGTCGGTGAAGACGGGAAGCACAAGTGGTACGAGGTCATACTCGTGGACCCGAACCACCCAGTCATAAAGGCCGATCCGAAGCTGAACTGGATGTGCAATGGGAAGCACTTCCACCGCGCGTCGAGAGGCCTGACCGCAGCCGGCAAGCGCGGCAGAGGCCTCGTCAGGACGCGCGGCAGGGGCGCAGAGAAGGTCAGACCGTCCCTGCGAGCTCACAACAGGAAGGGCACCTAGGTCCTTGTGACTCTGTCCAGCAGGGAACCGACCTGGTCGTCGTCGAACCCTACCAGTGGGTAGAACACCGGAACCGGTCCCTTGAGTGCTCGGTTCGACCCGAGCTCTTTGACACCCCAGTCCATAACCACTGCCAGGCATCTCTCGCCAGCGGCTTTAGAAAACATATCGCTTTCGGGCTCGACGGTTTTCAGATCCGCGTCCCATGCAGCGAGTAAATCGGATAGCGCGTGGTCGCTGCACGCCGCAACGACCGTACACCCCCTCTTCATGAGAAGCCAGGCCGCAGCGATGCCGCGTTCGGACGATAGCATTACCAGCACTCGGCCCTGGGTGCTCTTCGGCATGCCACCTGGGCCTGGCAAGATGGTGCTGAACAAGTAAGCGTCGCGTCCTCGGACCTCTATGAATATCTCGATGTCTGGCTCATCCAGATTGACCTTGACACCTCGCGCTCTGTTGGCGGACAGAACCGCGTAACCAGCCTTCTCGCAAACGGTCTGGCTGGTGTAGGGGTGGGTCCCTGATCGCCTCGCCCTTATCGCGAACAAGGCTCCGTTGAACATGAGTGGCTCCGCAAACCTCACAACATCCTCCAATAGCTTGTCAAGGTCGCTGCTCACCTGAACCGTCGGGCTGAACGACACCACGCCGAAGGTGCGGGACAGTATCTCACATGTGTGGCGCCAATCGTTCGAATCGACGAATATTCTCCCTCTGCCAGATGATACTATGCACGATATGCCCGCCATGGCGTGCTTGTGTTTGATGTCTCCCTCGAGCGCCATCTCGAACCTGCGGCGTACGCGCTCGCTCTTGAGGCCTATTTCACCGTATCGGACGAGCAGCGTGGGCATCGTGCCGTGCGATGCCCCTTGCCTGGGATAAACCTTTCATATGGGGGCGTTGATTCGATGAAAAGGCTAAACTACAGGTATTGCATTCGGAAGAATTGGAGACAAAGAGGGATATATTGAAGACTGGACGAAAACAGAATGCTTCTTTGAAAAGAACTGTGGATCCTCCGGGGCCCAAGGCGAAAGCGGTCGTCAAGCGGGACAAGCTCGTGTTGTCCCCGTACAATCGGCCGTACTACTACCCGTTCGTGGTGGAGAAAGGCAAGGGGTGCATAATCGAAGATATCGACGGGAACGAGTACATCGACTTCAACAGCGGCCTCGGGGCGATGAACGTCGGCCACTGCCATCCGGAAGTCGTCAAGGCGATAACAGACCAGGCAAAGCGTCTCCAGCACTACTCTTACACTGATTTCTACTACCGGTACGCGGTCGAGCTGGCCGAGAAGCTTAATGAGATCACACCTGGTAAGTTTCGCAAGAAAGCGTTCTTCAGTGGCAGCGGCGCGGAGAGCATAGAGGCGTTCGCGAAGGTGTCCAGATGGCATAGCAAGCGCCCGCTGTTCATTGCGTACACTGGAGGATTCCACGGGAGAAGCATGGGAGCGCTGAGCTTCACGGCGAGCTCAACCGTGCAGAAGGCGAGGTACTTCCCGACGATGCCTGGCGTGACGCATGTGCCATACGCGTACTGCTACAGATGTCCGTACAAGATGAGCTTCCCCGACTGCGACTACTGGTGCGTGGACTTCATTGAGGACTACGTGCTGAAGAAATTCGTCCCTCCGGACGAAGTCGCCGCGTCGCTCATAGAGCCGATACAGGGCGAGGGAGGATATGTCGTCCCTCCCAAAGACTACCATAAGCGCCTCAAGAAGCTCTATGACAAGTACGGCATAATCTACGCGGTGGACGAGGTGCAGTCTGGGATGGGTCGCACGGGCAAGTGGTGGGCCATCGAGAACTTCGGGGTGACTCCTGACATCCTGTGCTCGTCCAAAGCGCTCGGAGGTGGCATGTCGCTCGGAGCCACAATCGGCCGCGAGGAAATCTTCGATTGGGAAGCGGGCTCGCATTGTACGACTCTCGGCGGGACTCCGGTCGCATGCCAATCAGCGCTGGCAACGATCAGGATCATTGAGAAGGAGAGACTGCGGCAGAACGCCGTCAGGATGGGCGACCGCGCCATGAAGAGGATGCGCGAGATACAGAAGCGCTCCAAGATCATCGGCGACGTCCGCGGCATCGGCCTGATGATTGGAGTCGAGGTCGTCAAGGACAAGAAGACGAAGGCGCCCGGTGGAGATATGGCGTCCGAGATAATCGAGCGCGCGTGGAAGAAGGGCGTCGTCGCGATAGGTGCGGGTTCCTGCTCCTTCAGGATCGCGCCGCCGTTGTGCATATCCGAGGACGAGATGGATACTGGGCTGAATTTCCTGGAGGAGTCCATAAAGGAGGTCGAGAAGAAGCTGAAGTGACCCGCCGCATTCGCGGCGTGGTCGCAGTCAAACCCTTTGCCTGATTTCATTCCAGCAAGTATGACAATAAGGAGTGCGACGAAGATGACGAAAACGAAATCATACAATCTGAAGGGCCCGAAGATTGTGATCGAGCCCCCAGGCCCGAAATCGAAGGCCGCGATGAAGAGGAAGGAGAAGTACATCACTGACGGTATCAAGATCGGTCTTCCGGCAGAGCTGGACGTTGCCGAGGGACCATTCATGAGGGACGTCGATGGCAATGTCTATCTCGATTTCACTGTCGGGATAGGCGTCCACAACTGCGGGCACAGGGCTCCGGAGATGGTCAGCGCGTGCAAGGACCAGCTGGACGAGTTCATACACATCTGTTTTATGGTGTCGATGTACGAGTCCTACATACAGCTGGCGGAGGAGATGTCGAAGATCTGCCCCGGGAAGCTCAAGAAGAGCATATTCCTGAACAGCGGGTCAGAGGCTGTCGAGAACGCGGTGAAGATAGCGCGGTCGTACACGAAGAAGCCATGGTTGCTGTCGTACAGGACGGCGTTCCACGGCAGGACGATGCTAGATATATCGCTCACCGCGAAGGAGAAGCCGTACAGGGAGGGCTTCGGGCCGCTGCTGTCACACATCCAGCACCTGGATTTCGCCTATTGCTACAGATGCCCGCTGAAGCTCGAGTACCCGTCGTGTGACCTTGCCTGCACGGACACAATACGGACGATCGTCCAGACACCTCCGTTGGAGGGCAGTGTAGCCTGCCTGGTCGCGGAGCCGATCCAGGGAGAGGGCGGGTTCATCAACCCTCCGCCTGGATATTGGGAGAAAGTCACAAAGATATGCAAGGACAATGGCATAGTCTTCATAGACGATGAGGTGCAGACGGGTTTCGGCCGCACTGGCAAGATGTTTGGCATCCAGCACTGGAAAGCCGACCCCGACATGCTCGTTTCAGGCAAGGGGCTTTCGTTGGGCATGCCACTCGGAGGCGTCACCGGCAGGGACGAGATCATGTCCGCACCAGGACCTGCTAGCCTCGGTGGCACTTTCGGTGGCAATCCAGTCTGCTGCGCGGGAGCATTGGCTTCGATCAAGCTCACCAAGAAAGCCCTTCCGAACACGAAGATGATCAACCGCGTCGAGAAGAAGCGGCTCGATGAGTGGAAGAAGAGGTTCGAGGTGGTTGGCGATGTGCGCGGCCTAGGCGCTATGATGGGCATGGAACTCGTGAAGAAGAAGAGTTCGAAGGAGCCGGCTCCCGAACTCGCAAGGAACATACAGCTGGCATGTTTCAAGAATGGGCTCTATATCCTGACCGCCGGACAGTTCAACAACGTCGTGCGGCTCCACCCGCCCCTGATTATCAAGCAGGGGCTGCTCGAGAAGGGGTTGGATATACTCGAGGAAGCGGTCGCACAGGAGACCAAGAAGGCAGGCCTCGAGTGAGCCTCGCGTTCGGTCAAACCATTTGTGAAACCCATTACGATTTCTCTATCTCCAATAGGGAGTCGCACCCTCTTTCACACCCTCAAAGGGCATGCACTCCGATTATCGGATGCGGCCGTTCGAACACCGTCCGTCAACGCGTTTGTCCAGATTAATATTCACATAGTGTTAACAAATTCTTTGCAGGCGAAGCCAGAATGAAAACCTATATAGCGATGAAGAACATACACCGCAAATAGGGCCACAATCACTGGCACATTGGCGAATTTCGAGCCGAAAAGCTGTAAAACATCCTAATAAAATTGGACGGCTCGGCTGATGCGCCGCAATCGACGGCATCGTGGGGGAGAGTCAAAGCCAAGTTTCAATCGCGGCTACCTTCTCAAAATGCGATTTGATGTCTCGAGATGCGTGGATTCGCTTGCTGCAATGCAAGCGGTGGCTGACGGATAGCGCAATCGGAAGGAGAATAGAGAGTATGGCTCTACTACCCGAGGTAAAGAAGGATTACGGAAGGCTCAAGAACTACGTGAATGGCGAATGGGTCGACTCGACCTCATCTAAAGACCTGGACGTCGAGAATCCCACTACTGGCGCGACAATCGGCAAGGTGCCGATGTCGACCGCCGACGAGACCAAAGCCGCTATTGAGGCTGCCCAGGAGGCGTGGGAGGCTTGGAGGGAGACTCCGCCGATCACTAGGGCGAGGATCTTCTTCAAGCTTAAGGAGCTGATGGAGCAAAATTTCGAGGACATAGCCAGGATTATGGTCCAGGAACAGGGCAAGACAATAGACGAGGCCAGAGGAGAAACGAGGAGGACCATAGAGAACGTCGAGGTCGCCGCGGGCATCCCCTCTCTCATGATGGGCTACAATCTGGAGGACGGCGCTGCGGAGGGCATAGACGAGGACGCAGTGATATCTCCTCTCGGAGTCTTTGGCTGCATCGCCCCGTTCAATTTCCCAGCGATGATCCCGTACTGGTTCTGGCCTTACGCAGTTGCGACCGGTAATTGCTACGTCATGAAATCGTCCAGCCAGGTCCCGCTGACGCAATGGAACCTCTTCTCGCTCATAGACAAGGCTGGCTTCCCACCGGGCGTGGTCAACCTGGTCAACGGCAGCCGTGAGGTCTCAGACACGATGATGGATCATCCGTACATGAAGGGCATTTCGTTTGTCGGATCGACTCCTGTCGCCAAATACATCTACAAGAAGTGCGGCGAGAACGGCAAGCGCGTACAGGCCCAAGGCGGAGCGAAGAACTCGCTCGTCGTCATGCCTGATTCCGTTCTCAACAGGACCGTCTCCAACATGCTAGCGTCGTTCTATGGATGTGCGGGCCAGCGATGCCTTGCGGGCTCGAATCTCGTGGCCGTGGGCGACGTGGCGGGGTCGCTCCTCGAGAAGTTCGTAGACGCGTCGAAGAGGATCAAGATGGGTTACGGACTTGACGAGAGCGTCAACATGGGGCCGGTCGTGTCCGCGAAGGCTAAGACGAAAGTCATAGACTACATCGACGGCGCTGAGGCGGCTGGTGCCAAGATACTTATCGACGGCAGGGGCGCGAAGATCCCTGGCTACGAGAAGGGGCACTTCGTAGGGCCGACGGTCATCGATGGGGTCACGCCAGACATGAAGATCGCCAAGGAGGAGATATTCGGCCCTGTCGTATCCTACCTGAGAATGGACACGCTGGATGATGCGATTGACTTCATACACAAGAGCCCGTTCGGGAACGCCGCGTCGATTTACACGCAGAGTGGCAAGGATGCCAGGTACTTCCGGCACAAGGTGCAGTGCGGCAACATTGGCATCAACATCGGAGTCGTAGCCGCGATGGCTTACTTTCCGTTCGCCGGCTACAAGGACTCGTTCTTCGGCGACATGCACGGACAGGGCCGCGACGCCATATCGTTCTTCACGGACAGGAAGGTAGTGATCACCAGGTGGTTCTGATGGCCGAGTACGAGTTCCCGGAGTGCACATCCTTCGGCTCCGTGATCAGGTTCGCCCTGGAACTCGAGAAAGCGACGTCGGCGATATACGACGACCTTGCTGCCAGGCCCGAACTCGCGTCGACCAAGGAACCGCTGAAGGCGTTGGCGGACTCCCATAGGAAACGCAGCGACATCCTCGAACACACCCGGAGGGAGAAGCTCAACGAGATGATACTCGAACCCATCCAGGATATCGACAGCAGCAACTACGTGATAGAGACAGAGGTGCCCGCCGGCGTCGACGTGGCCGGCGCGAAGGAGTTTGCTGGGAAGGTCGAGCTGACTTCGTCCAGATTCTACTTGGATTCGTCCAAGACCGCGAAGTCACTGCTCGCCGAGGCCGCGAGGATACTGGAGAGGATGGGCAAGGAGAACGAGGCTAACAAGGCCAGGCTCGATGCCCTGTAGGAGCAGCTCATCGCAGCCTATCTCGCGCCAAACCTTTTCCTTCTCTTGCCCCTCTCGCCTATTCCCTGGAGAACAGGTCGGGATACAGCTTCCTGGATGCGACTATGCCAAGCCCAATGAGCACGAACGGTATAGCGAACACCCACCAATCGGGGCTCTGCGATGTCTCCATGATTAGGCTCGACAGGTACACCCCTCCCTGGTGGAACGGGGACAGCAGCGCGACGGTACCGCCGTGAGCATAGTACAGGTCGCCATAGGTGTCGACCTTCAACCAAAGGTCCATCACGAGCGATAGCCATTCGAACACCGTCATGGTGCCGAGGAGCGAGAAGTACAGGAACATCCTGGATATCACGGTCGGCTTGAGCACCATCCTCTTCGTCGCCACGTATATGAGACTAGAACCGTACGCCGCAGCGACCATGGTCGTGACCGCGAGCAGGTACGCCACGAGGGTTATCACGAATACCTCTCCAGGGTCCTGCTCAAAGGTCGCGAGAACCGCCATGGTCAGCGGGAAGATGAGGAACGGTCCGACAACAATCGGGTAGAGTATTTTGGAGAAGATCGTGGTCGTCACGGATATGGGTCCGAAGAAGAGGACCTTGATCGTGCCTTTCTGTATCTCGTGCGAGAAGCCCTTCGCGAATAGTCCACCGACGAAAATCACGGACGTAAGCAGAGCAACACCGTACGCGTACGTGAGGAGGTGGAACGACACATCGATTCCAAAGGGTGTGCTCTTCCAGGTTATCGCGTTGACCTCGTCGACACCTGACGGCGCGACGATGAACCCAGTCCTGGCTGCCCATTCGTCATTGTAGTTTCCCGCCTCGTCGCGGACTATTAGCATGACTTCGTACCAACCCCATTCGGCCGGCGTGAGCTCAACCGTCTGCCCAGTGAGCATCGTGTAGGTGCCGTTGTGGAGTATGTACCATGTGTAGGTATCGATTGAGCCGGAATCATCGCCCGAGCCCGTGCCGTCGAGCGTCACCGCATCGCCGAGGGCCACGATTCCAGGCTCGTTGACCTCAGCCCATGGCCAGTCGTCGTCCTCATACCGCGGGTACACGGTGACTCCGAACCAGTAGTTGTTGTAGTTCCCCGAGGCGTCTCTCAGTATCAGCGTGACGCCGAGGCTCCCGTGGCTGGCGTACGGGAAGGTGTGGCTCACTTGCTCTCCGTAGAGCTTCGTCTGCACAACATCGTGGACGACCCAGGTCCAGTTGATGACACCTACGTTGTCCGTTGAGTTGACAGCGGCCAAGTCTACGGTATCGTCGACTTCGGCCTCAACGTTCTGAAGATAGTCCACCCAAGGCGCCTCAGTGTCCGAGGTGGCGTGCATGACCGTGATGGTCAAGTTGTCCTCCGCCTGGTTGATCGAGAAGTCTGCGACTGTTAGGCGAATCTCGTAGGTCCCAACGTAGTTGAATGTGTAGTCTACTCTCTCGCCGAACAAGTCCACGTTGTAGTCCACCTCCCAGAACGACCACTGGTAGTGAACGATCCGATCGTCGTCGTACGAGCCAGATGCGTCTAGGGTTATGGTCGTGCCAGCAGGTATCGACCTGTCGTATCCAGCGTCTGCGACAGGCGGATTGCTCTCCGTAGCCCATGGCACATCGATTTCGTCGCCGTCCATCATAGCCCCGATGTCGAAGCTCATCGCCTGCTTCATTGCGAAGCTCATGATCGAGAATATAATCAGAAGGAATACGAACAGTATCACCGAGCTAGCCAGACCGTGCTTGGCCATCGTTCTGATGTCCTTCTCGAATATCACGACGGCCCTCTTGATCGTGTCGAGCGGCCCTGACTTTTGCACCTCGATCTTCGGGTAGTGGTGGGTCTGCTCTGCGATCTCGGCCGGCGGCGGCGGAAGCTCGGAGTCGTCCTCGGGCGGCGGTGGAATATCCATGTTCATTGGATATCACCCCTGGTCGTCCTCTCGAATACCTCCTCCATGGTCCCCACCGACTTCATCTCGTAGAGGTCGATGTTCTCGCGTATCAGCAGCTTCGCGATCTCCGAGGCGTGGCCCCTACGGGCGAGCACGACGGAGACGTTGCCCTCGACGATGCTGATGGACTGGAGTCGGAGGTTGTCGTCCAGGACCTTTCTGGCCTTCTGGGGGTTAGACACATGCAGCATGTACGACGGCGCGAGGTACTTCTCCTTAAGCTCCTCCGCCGTGCCGATTGCGATGAGCTTTCCGTGATGTATGAACGCAAATCTGTCGACGATATGCTCCGCCTCGATCAGATTGTGGGAGGTGAAGAATACCGTGTTGCCCCTGGAGACGTACTCCCTGAAATGCTCTCTCAGCCTCTTCCTGTGGATGATGTCCACGCCCTCGAATGGCTCGTCGAGGAACACGAGCGGCACATCCGACATGAGCACCCTGGCGAGTGACACCCTCTGACGCTGTCCCATCGACAGGTTGGCGATCCTTCTGTCAATGAAAGGCCTTATGTCCGCCAGGTCGGCCGCCTTGTTGAGGGCGGAGAGCCTCTCAGGCCGGTTCATTAGCATGAACTTGCCGAACATGTTCAGGTAGCGTCTCGGGGTCATCTCCTCGTAGAACCTGCTCTCCTCGGACAGTATTGCGATGTTGTCCCTCACGTGCACAGGCGCCCTGCCGACGTCGATGCCCATCACCGACGCGTCGCCACCAGTTGCGGCCGTGAGACCGCACAGCACCTTGATGCACGTGGTCTTGCCGGCTCCGTTCGGTCCGAAGAATCCGAAGATCTCTCCCCTTCCCACACGGAGGCTGACGTTGTCGAGCGCTCTAACCTGCCTGTAATCCTTGCAGAGGCCGTTGGCTTCTATCAAAGGAGACACCTGTCCCGTCTTAGCGCAGCGATGGTTTATATATCGCGGTGGGGAGGGTATCAATTCTGATAACGGACACTGAATCGTCGGGCTTCAAGCCTATCAGCTCAGATGCGGTCACCTCTTCCTGACGGGAGCCATGGCCTTGGCACGTAGGATAATCCCGGCATCGACGACCTCTGGTTTCTTGGGGTATGTCTAGACCGGCGGGCCGACCCATTCGAATCCCTTCTCGGAAGCCCACTTCGCCAGAGGATCGTAGGTAGGCTTGTACTCCTCAGCCCCTCCTTTGTTGGGGAATAGTGGAAGGGCTACTGGGCGATCATAACGCCAGCCCTAGCCGCTGCAGAGTCTCCTTGCTCGGTACGCCCTCCGCCGACCAGCCCCAGAGGGCGTAGTATGCCTCAAGTTCGTTGATGAAATCGTCACGATTGACCACGGCGCCCTTCGAGGGACCATCGTGTATCGGCGTGTCGAAGAGCCGCTCGGGCAGGGTATCGTCACGCTTTGAGAACCCTTCTCTCAAGTTGAACAGCCGTTCGATGGTCCAGACCCTCTCGCCCACTTGTTTGAGCCCGTCGACTGTGTAGCCTCGGCCCGTCGCCGCGTTGACAAGCATCACCATGTCGTCCCATGAGTTGCCGAAAGCGTTCCTGGCGCCGAACTTGCACAACACCATGCAGTCGAGGACCGTGAAGAGCTCCTGCAGTTCCTTCAGCGTCGACGCCTTCCCCTTGACTGTGAACCTGTCGAGGACGCCCTGGAACAGCTCGGGGACGTACATCGTGGCCCTTAGGTGGCACGCGCCTCTGGTGGATGTGGCGAACGCGAGCGACATGCCCTGGATCCCACGTGGGTCGTATCCAGGGAACTCCATGCCCTTTACATTCATGGCGCACTTCTCCGCCTCCTCGCCAAACCGAGCGGCCAGGCGCCTGGAACCTTCTCCGATCAACACCCCGAACCCCTCGGACCTGCCGGTCATCTCGACGAGCTTCACGATCGATCTGTGGTCGCCCCACGAGAGTGCGAGCCCGCCTGTGTCCTTCTCAGATATGATCCCTCTATCGAACAGCTCCACGGCGCATGCGATGGTGTCAGCGCAAGATATCGTGTCTATACCGTACTGGTTGCATATGTTATTCGACATGATGATCGATTCGAGGTTGGAGTTCTCCAGGTTGGCGCCGAACATGGCCAGCGTCTCGTACTCAGGTCCCTCGGTCTCGACTTGGTAATCCTTCTCAGCTTTCGTCGCGTTTCCACAGTGGAGCGGGCATCTGGCGCATGCCATGTTCTTCACGAAGTGGCCGTCTATCAGCGCGTCACCACCGATCTTCTCGAAATCGGGAAAGTAGCCCGTCTGGAGGTTCCTGGTAGGTATCGCGCCAGCCTTTCCTGTTATGCCTACGACCATCGAGGTCCCGTACTTCGCGAAGGCTGCCGATTTCTCCTTCACGGTCTTCGTGGCCGCCTTGAACGACTCCTTTAGCTTCTCGGGGTCGGCCTGAGGAACATCCTTGGTGCCGTGAACTACGACCGCCTTGAGATTCTTCGAACCCATAACCGCTCCGGCGCCGCCACGACCAGCAGCTCGGTGGTGGTCGTTCATTATCGCCGCGATGCGCGATCGCTTCTCCCCGGCAGGTCCTATCACAGCCGCCTTCGCTCGCTGGTGCCGCTCCTCGAGCATGTCGATTGTTACGAAGACATCCTTTCCCCATAGGTCCTCAGCATCTCTCAGCTCGGGCCCGTCGTCGGTCAGAAGGAGATACATTGGCCTCGGCGCGCGACCGACTAACACGATGCCGTCATACCCAGTCTTTCTCAGCATCGGCCCCCAGTGGCCTCCCGAGTGTGCCGACAGAATCGTCCCTGTAAGAGGGGATTTCGTGGTGACGTTGTAGAACGCCGTGAATGAGCCGAAGGTTCCGGTGTACGGTCCTGAAATGAATATCAGTCTGTTCTCCGGGTCGAACGCGTCTATGCCCTGCTTGTTCTCGTCGTACAGGATCTTCGCCCCGAGTCCTCTGCCGCCTAGATATGCCTTCTGATGCTCCTCAGAAATCTCCTGATCGACGAACTTGCTCGTCGTCAAATCGACTCTCAGTACCTTCATGTCAGCCTGCCTCCCCAAAACCGAATCGAACGAATTGCCACAGGATATAAAAGCGTTTGGGGTACGTGGGACGAATGGGTCGATTGTTCGTAATATTTGCGTCAAAGGGCTGCGCGGTTCGAACGGCTGTAGAATCATATCTGTTTAATATCTCCGTCATGTTTCTGACGCTCCGTGGCATTGGAATTGATGTGGACGGATTCGTTCTTTATCGTCGCCGTCCTGGTAGGAGTGGTCGGGTTCTTCTACTCGAATCTGGGCCTCGGCGGGGGGCAGCTATACGTTCCGATAATGGACCTGTTCTTCGTCAGCCTCGCGATGAAGGAGATAGTACCACTGTCCCTCTGCTTCGCGTTCGTGACGATGGCTAGTGCCACATACAGTCACAGCCGCAAAGGCCTCGTCGACTTCCAGCTTGGTTCTTTGCTCGCCCTCGGAGGGCTCGTGGGAGTGGCCGTCGGTGTACTGTTCACCACCACTGTCGATGAGGTCCTGGTCAAGATCGGCTTCGCCTCCCTGCTTCTGATAGTCGCCACGAAGATGATGCATGACATGTATCGCGCTGAGCGCGAAGAAGGGTCGGCGCTCGACGACGTCGGCGCGAAAAGGAGGTTGGCTGGCGTCGGTGTCAGCGTCCTGACCGGATTCCTCGTGGGCAGCTTCGGCATCGGAGGAGGAGTCGTCAGCGTGCCTCTCATAATCTACGTGTTCAGGTTTGATACCAGGAAGGCGATAGGCACTTCGGCGCTGGTGGGGGCAATCCTGACGCCGGCTGCGTTCATCGCTTACGCCCTCAGGGAGGGCGTTACCATCCACTACGACCTCGCGATCGCGCTTACACCGATTATCTTCGTGATGGCGTTGATTGGGTCGACCTGGGGCCTTAAGAAGCTCAAGACGCGGGCCGTCAGGACGATATTCACAGGGGGCGTGTACCTCGCCGCGATGGAGATGGTCTACAGCCTGTTGACGCAGTAAGCCGATGCGGTCACAGCGCTATGGCCTTGTATCTCTTTGGAAGGATCACCTTGCGCTCGCCCCCGAAAGTCGTCTCGAACCAATCGGGATTCTCCGTGTGAACAGGGATGAGCACATCGGGGTCTATCTCCCGGACGATGTTCTGCAGGTCAGCAGGGCTCGCATGCCCCGAAGCGTGCAACGGGCCATCCTCCAACTCGAAGACAGGCTCCCTCTTGTTGTTCTTCCCGACGATGCGGAAACCGTGTGGCTCGATGTTGAATCTCTTGAGCCATTCTCCAAGGCGCACGAAGTCGATGGCCTGCTCCTCGTTGTGCGCCTCGCTCGAGGAGTACACGTAGTGCCCTCTCTCAGGTTTGATGTCTATTAGATGTTTCATGTCCCAGAAGCTGAATGAGAGAAGGTAGTCTCCAGGAGATTTGCCCACGTCAGTTGGCTTCACCAGCGAGTCGACACACACGTGCTCCACTATCCATTCCTCGTATTTATCGGTAGATCCCTTGGGAGAGTTGTACACCAACATATCGTCTCCTGGGACGGGGATTGAGGCATCAACCGTGTGCATGGCAAGCAACAGGTAGGCGTCCTTCGGGGTCACGACGAGCTTCCTGTGTGCCTTGAGCGACACGTCCAAGAAGATCTCAAGGCGTTCGACATTCCTCGGACCGAAGTCCGCGATGGCGAGTTCGCCTGCCACTCCAGAAAGGATCGTGTCTGCGCTCTCTCGGACTTCCTCCTCAGTCGCATTTGGACGAGTGGGCTCCTTGTCGATGTCTCCTTCCTTTCTTATCCTGGTCCCTTCTACCACAAGCAGGTATGGCTTCGCAGATCTGGCCTTGGCCACGAAATCGCGGGTCATCGCGTTTCTCAGCCCGTGCATTCTGACGTCACCAGTATACACGACGTTCCCCTGCGATGTCTCAATCATGAACGCGCTCGCACCCTTCAAGGAGTGGTCGACAGGCATCATCTGGCATCCGAAGCTGTCGAGGCCGTGCTCTAGGCCTCCTGGGACGAGCCTCGGGGCGTTGGCCCTCTTGCTAAGCTCGGAGGATGGCAGGAAGTTCCAGAACCGGAGCAGATCGTCTGTCGGCGCTTGGTCGAGCAATGCGTAGTCCCTCCCGAGCAAGTCACCTTTCGTACTGCGCAGCAGCTTTGCACCTCGTGATTCGAGGGTGCACCTCTCACAGAAGTAGGCCGGTTCTCTACCCGGCTCGCTCCTTGAGCTGTCTTGGGACGCCTTGACGATTGCCGCAGTCATAGCGCTCGTCGCGACAGGTATGTCGCGCCTGAGGAATCCGATGTCCCCGGAATGGTCCAGATGGCCGTGGGACAAGAGCACTGCGTCGACCCTGTCCACTTTCTGGCCCTTCAGCTCGAGATCTGGATGCATCAGATCCTCTCGGTATAGTCCCTTCACATCCGGCATCGTGCCCATGATCACGTGATCGAGGAGACCCGTCGTGGTCCTCGGTCTGAGGTATTCCTCGAAATACCTATTGGCCCTTGCGAAATTCATGCCGAAATCCAGGAGTACTCCTAACCCGTCGTATTCCAACAACAGTTTGGAGCCGCCGATGGTGTCGGCGCCGTCCAAGGGCGTGAGTGTGAGGCCGCTCATGTTCGAGAATGCCTGTTCGGGGGTAAAAACTGTGGTGCACCCTCTCGTCTAACGCAAGAATGCATTCTCGCAATGGAATGCATTGCATCAAATATATGGTAAGGCTGGTGCAACGAGCGCCTCTCGCACAGCATTTGGCAAACATCTATTAGGCTCATACAATCATGGGGGTCCAGATGGTTCGACATAATGAAATTGGTGCAACTAGGATGCGGAATAACTGGGCTTGTGTGCGCTGAACACCTCGCGAAGAACCGACAAGTAGACAATATTGTTTTGGCCGATGCGCGGACAGACGCCGCGGATGCCATGGCGAAGCGGTTGGATAGCAGCAAGATATCTGTTGAGAAGGTCGACGCGACCGATGCGCGGGCACTCCGCAAGCTTCTGACAGGCAGCGAGTTGCTGATAAGTTCCATCCCTGCCGAGCTGAACAAGAAGGTCATCGAGATGTCGATTGAGCTTGGAATCGACTACATCGACTACTCTATGTCGGTCAATTCAATGGAGGAGTTCGAGGAGATGGACCGTAAGAGCAAGGACCGCGGCGTCACAATACTGACATCCATGGGCGCGGACCCCGGCATATCGGACATATTCGCCCGCTACGCCGCGAACAAGCTCGACAGCGCCGAGAGCGCCCGGGTCATGGACGGTGACAGCGCGGTGGCCGAAGGCTACGATTTCTTCAGTCTTTGGTCGCCCGCAGAGATGATCGAGGAGGTGACCGTGCCCGCGGCCGTGTACAAGGATGGGAAGATGACTTATGTCCCTCCGCTGAGCGAGAGGCAGATGTATGACTTCCCGGAACCAGTGGGACCGCTACCGGTGTACAACACCGTCCATGAGGAGACGTTCCTGATGTCTCAGTTCATCGACGGGCTGAAGTACGCAGACTTCAGAATCGCTGTCGACGACAATTTCGTCCATGTAGTCAACACCCTCCGCAAGCTGGGGTTGCACAGTCTGAAGCCAATCGATGTCAAGGGGGTGAAGGTGCGCCCATTGGATGTTGTCGTATCCCTGATGCCGCGACCCGTGGACATGATTGGCAAGGTGAAAGGGTTCGCGGGAATTGTCGTGGAGGTTATAGGGCAGAAGGACGGTAAGAGGGTTCAGGCCAAGGTGTGGTCCACGATGTCGCACGAGAAGGCCTACGAGCTTGCGAAGAGCAACGCCACCGGCTATTTCGTCGGGACCGGAGGCGCGGTCGCGGCCGAGATGATGCTGTCGGGTGAGATATCAGACAAGGGCGTGCTGGTGCCCGAGCAATTGCCAGTCGAGAAATATGTCTCGAGGCTGCCGGCGAAGCATCTCGATGTCAGGGAGGAAATCACTGCACTCTGAGCTGGTATAATGGGCCCTCCGTCTCACTCATTGCCCACTGTCCTCGGTCTCTCGAGTAGAACGAAAGAACACACAATGTTACGACTGTGAGCCACTGGTCATTCAGAGCGTGTGGGCGTTCGGTCTGGTACCAGAAACCGTCTTTCGCTCGGGCGCTGAGGAGCCATCTAATGGGCATTTCCATTCTATGTTCCTCCGGCCCGAAACCCAAGTAGACAAGGGAGTCGAGGGCAGTCAATCCACTCCCGTAGTATGTAGGGAACTTGAGGACCCTCCAGTTGATCTCAGATTTGTAGAATCCCGGATGATAGTTCCTCTTGAAGAAGCCGTTGAGAACGAAGCTCCCGCCGCGCCTCGAGTCGTTGATGCGCTCGTGACTCGGAATCCACCCCAAGCCCCTGAGAACGCCGACCGTGGTCCAATAGCAGCTCGGGATATGATCATAATCCTCGGCTGCGTACTCGACTGTCTTGCCCTGGCTGACCATCTCCTTGAATTTCCCAAGCTTCATGGACTTGTACTCGGGAAGGTACCGCATATCTTGGAGGTACGGGATGTTCCAGCCGCCGTCGGCACGTTGGCTTCGGAAGAGCCAGTCCGCTATCCGGCTTATTCCGGGCTCCGTTCGTTTCCTGCCGAATCCTCTCAGGACCGCCAACGCGAACCCGTTGTAGTGGGGCCGGGGTATCATGTCATCCATTGGCCCCTTGATGAACCCCTCGTCATCCTGCCATGATAGTATCTTGTCCAGGGATTCCTCGATGTATCCCTCATCGGGGTCCGCGCAGTACTCGATGAGCCAGAACAGATTTCTGAGCATGGTGATGTATGTCCAGCCGTACGGCGGTCCAGGACCGGCATTCTCCTCCGCCTTCCTCTGACTCGAGATTGGCCAGGTTCCGTCCTCCCTGAGCTTGTCGAGCAACTTCACCCTAGGACCGTACTTCTTGGTTTCTTCCAGAGCCTTCTGCACCTCGTGATCCTCAATGCCTTTCCCCATCACATAGGTCAGGAGCCAGAACTTCACGGGCGGGACCGCAACCTTGAAGAGTCTCCTGGTTGACTGTTCCACGGCGCGGTTGATATCTCTCTTAAGCATCCGCTACGATACCAACCTCATCTGAAATGGTTTTTTGGGTCTCTCCTGGGCTCATAATTAATACAGACAAATGGCATTCGCCATCGCGATGCCCTGGACAGGAGAGGACACAAAGGACGTGTTCAAGAAGGTGTTGGGAGGGCTCATAGCCGCAGCGGTTATCGCCATAATCTATGCGGTCATGGAGCCGAAGCCGTGGTACCTTCTGACCTTCCTCGGGGTTGGGCTGTTCGTCCTAGTGTTGCTTCTGGCCTGGCGGCTGATTGCTGCGAGGGTTACCGATGAGGAGGCGTCCGAGCCATCGGCCCGCGACAGCCAGCTTTCCGTCGCATACGAAAAGCCCGTGGATTCCGCCGAGAAACGGCCGGCGCCCCAGGCACCGCCCTCGGAGCTGCCACGAGTGAAGGAACCCGACAGCAAGGCTGTAAAGAAGAAGGCGAAGGCCGAGGAGAAGAGGCTGAAGAAGGAGGCGAAGGCCGAGCAGAAGGGCCGGGATTGAGCGTCTGACTCCCTGCTAACTCGAGCGATTGGTGATAATCATGAAGTACAGAAAGGCGCTCATCCGCCCTCCGGGTGCGAACTATGTCAAATGTCTGTCATGCCATCCGATGCGCGGCACGGTAGACCTGAAGAAAGCTCGCGAGCAGCATGCGGTCTACAAAGCGATCCTCGCAGACCTCGGCCTGGAAGTCATCGTGCTTCCGCAGGATGACTTTCACCCGGATTCGTGTTTCGTCGAGGACTGCGCAGTTGTGCATGGGCCAAAGGCGCTCATCACCCGGATGGGCGCGCCCAGTCGGAGGGGAGAGGAAGACGCGGTGGAGGCTAAGCTGGAGGACTACCTCTCCACCAGGCGGGCTGAGGCTCCTGCGACTGTGGAAGGAGGCGACGTCGTGCATCTTCCCGATCGCCTGATCAGCGGTCTGAGCCAGCGTACGAACGCCGAAGGGATCCGTCTGATGGGTGAGTGGCTCGCTGTGAAGGTCGATGCGATCGAGGATGAGGAGATGATGCATCTGAAGAGTCACGTGACCTACCTCGGAGAGGGGACCCTCATAGCCACGGAGAAGTACTCAAACCATCCCGCTTTGCGTGGCATGGACGTCATCGTCGTCCCAAAGGGGGAGGAGTACGCCGCCGACACCCTCGCAATCGACGACACCGTCCTCATGCCAGCGGGCCGCAGGGAATCGCAGCGCCTGGTGGAGAGCGCCGGGTTCAAAGTGATACCCGTGGATGTCAGCGAATTTGAGAAGTGCGACGGCGCGCTCACATGTCTTTCGATCCTGTTTTGAACCCTGGATGACAAAGGTTTTATCTCGTACAAGCTCTGTCGTGTTCGGCCTTAGGAGCCAGGGGGATATGTGATGGTGCAAGTACTCGATGTCATGGAGAAGGCTCTCAACGGCGTTCCGTTGAGTGAGAACGACTATCAGCTGAGGAGATACGCCCCCAAGGTGGCGGAGAAGGTCAGGGAGTACAAGATAGAGTTCGATTCGGAGAATCCGATCCCGAACGAAAACTCCATCGCAGACGACCTTTTCGAGGCAGGCCTCGAACTCTTGGTCGATGTGGGCGCGTACTGTATGGACAGCAGCAGGGTGATATCCTTTACCGAATCCGAAGTGCGCGAGGCATTGCGGAACGCGCCATCCAAGGTGTTCTTCGGTGAAGGCCGTGACAGGAAAGCGATGGTCCCCAGGAAGATCGGGGACAAGACACCGCCATGGTGCCTGTTGGGGGCTGCCGGAGGGCCAGTCTCCAGTGACGAGTCGTTCCTGACGCTGATGGAAGGCTTCGCGGAGATACCGCAGACCAACTCGATTACCACGCCCGCGCTAACTAGGGTCAGCGGAATGCGTGTGAGACCCGCTTCGCCTCTGGAGCTCTATGCGACGATGAGGAACGCCACATTGGGCAGGGAGGCGTGCAATCGAGTGGGCCGGGAGGGCAAGCCCTTCATGAACACGCTCGCAACGGCGGAGTCCGACGTATCGCTCGCCGCGGCTGTTCATCCGAGGTTCGGCCTCAGACCGTCCGACGGATTCATGATTGCCAGCATGGACCCTATGAAGGTAGACTTCGCCAGGCTGAACAAGGCTGTCATCGCGCATTCTATTGGCGCTCCGATCGGTATGGACTTCTCGCCGTTGCTGGGGGGTTACTCGGGCGGACCCGAGGGCACTGCGGTCGGGACGGTGGCGACGCACCTGATGGGCGTGCTCACGCTGCAGACGAGCTATCTCATACCGTTCCCTCTGCATCTCCGCTACGTATCCAACAGCAGCAGGGAGATGCTGTGGACCATCAGCACAATGGGGCAGGCGATAAGCAGAAACACCGATCTGCTCAGCATAAGCCTCAACTACACTGCAGCGGGTCCGTGCACGCCAATGTGCCTGTACGAGACATCCGCCTCTGTCATGGCCGCCGTCGTCTCCGGATTGTCGATGGAATCTGTCGGGGTCGCGACGAACAAGTACGAGGATCGTGTAACGCCGGTCGAGCCGAGGATATCGGCCGAGGTAGGACACGCCGTCGCTGGGATGAAGCGGTCCGACGCGAACGAGATGGCCAAGAAGCTGCTGAAGAAGTACGAGCGCAAGCTCACATCGCCGCCTCTCGGCAAGCCGCTCCAGGAGTGCTGGAACGCCACGAAGAGGAGGCCGAGCAAGGAATACGCCGCGCTCATCAAGAGGTACAAGCGGGACATGGCTGCCATCGGCTTGAAGCTGGAGCCATCGGAACTTGACAAACCTTAGCATCTCACCGCTATGCAGCGATGTCATCCTTGACAGGTAATCCATGGGAATTCTTATTAGCCCTAGCCCTGATTAGTGAAGGTGCGACTAGCCGAGAACCTGGTGGGTGGTGGCGACCTTGGATAGGAATACCCTTCTCTTGATAGCTGGCAGGATAGTGGTCTTCCTCGTAGCGGTGTTCCTGGTTCTGACGCTGACCTACCTGATGTTCTTTGTCGTCGGCGATGAAGCAAGGCTGCGGCCTTTGGACCCCGACGTCCGAACCGAAGCCATACTCGATGACCTCAAGATTGGCGAACCGAGAGGGGATCAATACATCAATTTCATGGTTAAGATGATCTCGGGCGAATTCTTCCTATCTGCTGGCGTGCGGCCTCTTGAATCAACTTCCGATTTCATCTACCACGATGTCTTCGCGACTGCCGTGCGGTTGATTGTCGTCACCGCCTTTGTTATCGTCGCCGGATTCGGCTACGCGTGGCTGGCCGAAAGACGCCTGGGAGGTGCGCCCGGAAGGATCATGCGGGTAGTGGCCTTGGTTCTAGCCGTCTTCCCGGTCGTCGTGTTATACTTCGCCTTCACCTTAGCGGTTAATGAATGGTCTGATCTCGCTGTCGAAAGTGTCCTTGAATTAGCGCTTTTCCTCTCCTGCATGATATCCATCGCAGCCGCGGCTGTCCTCGTGTTCGAGAGGGTGGTACGTCCTATGTCCTCCGATCGGAGCGTGAATTTCATGAGGCGCACCTTGAGAGCTATGGCGACGTCGCGAACCGCCGCAGTAATGTCATTCTTCCTCGCGCTTGTGATGACCTCCGTTCTCGCGATTGAATCGCTCGCCAGATATGATGGGATTGGAGCCGTGATGTTCCGCTCAATAATGTATGATCCCCCGGTCTTCATGGCATGCGCATTCATTGTAAGCTCGATTATGCTGATTATGTTTCTCGTTCTCGATATCACAATCATTCTCGCTTCCGGACCGCATTCCGTGCGACATTTGCCTGAGAAGGCTGAGACTAGTAGGCGTCGCGCCGGATTTAGAACGCACATCAACCTTCTGACCATCAGGCGTGTGTGGGCTGCATACAGGAAGAGCCGGACCGGCATGTGCGCTATGGCGGCTTTCATTCTATTGATAGTGATCTCACTTCTTGCGCCTTTGCTGGCAACAGTGAAGGACCCATATGACCCGAGTTCATTAATGGGAGATATCCTTGCAGAGCCATCTCTTAGCCCATCGCCGGACTCTGGGGTAATTCACCCACTCGGTACCAATTCTTTGGGTCGCGACATCTATAGCATGTTGCTGTACGATTCCGCGGATTCTATCTCCATCGTGATAATTGTGGCCGCGCTAGCGCTGGTGGTAGGAATGTCGAGCACTTTTGTCGGTGGCTACGCGAGGAGACTCGACATCACGATGGTGCGGTCCATAAGCTGGGTAGTATGGATTCTCGCGGATGTGTTCATCGCGCTGATATTCTTATTGTCGTCAATCGCCGGGGTCCTGACGGGCAGTTCTATCGCCCTTTTTATCGTTATGTTCATTGCTTGGATTTCCGCGCCATTTGCCAAGGCCGAAGCTACAAGGACGCTTCTGGCCGAGATAGCATCGGAGATTCGTGAGGGAGCCGCGACGATGCCCCTTCCTGGAGTGATTGCCAGGTCGCTGCACATCACCAAGTTCGTCGTCTTGTTCGGGTTCTTGTCCGCAGTTATGGTTGAGATGCTACTTCCTCACGGCAACTTCATGTTCTCCATCCGCGACTTGATCGACGTGGGTTGGGCTAGCGTGATAACCGATGCGTACAACGAAGGCGGGCTCATTAGCGGCTGGTGGTGGATGTTTATACCACAAGCAGTCATGATCGGGCTACTCGGAGGTCTCTCGTACATGATCCTCGACAAGCTCGAACACGTGTTCGAACGCTGGCCAGAATCTGGGGGTCATGCGCACTCGGCTCCGATCACGGCGAGTCCGCCTGTCGTGAGTTCGAGCGACAACTGAATCCATCGTCAGAGTTCACTGTAGACGGCCCTGATGTTTGTGAGGTCGGCCGCGTCCACGGAGTCCAAGTGATCGAACCTCATGCCCGTCTCCTGAGCGCTCGTGCATCGGAAGCCGTGAGGCTCGTTGGCGAACCCGCAATCCCGTCCTGCGACGAACTCGTTATGTGCGGCGATCCTACAGCCGATGTAATCGTTGGCGATGTCCTCGAATCCGGCGAGCCTCTCTTTCACAACTCCAAGCAGGGCTCCCTCCATCTCATACCCGATGCTGTTCCTCGCGGATGCGATGGCCGCAAGCGTCGTTGTCCCTGTTCCGAGGAACGGGTCTAGTACGACGTCGAGCTTCGCCGAGTACATATTGATTAGCCTGTACGGCAGCTCGAACGGAAACGCACCACTCCTCCTCCTGATATTGTCGCGGTCGAGCTTCTGACTGACTCCTCGGAGATTCGTCCATACATCCGAGAACCACAGGTTTCTCTCCTCCCAAAAAAAGGCGCTCTCGTTCCTGTTGGCCTTCTCGGCCTCCGAAGCGAATCGCCGCCTCTCTCCCTTCCTGAATACGAGGATGTGCTCATGCTCCAAAGTAACGTACGCTCCTGGCGGAAGCATGCCAGACCCCATGAACTTATTCGGCGCGTTTGTGGGCTTCCTCCAGATGATGGATGGCAGGCTGAAGAATCCAAGCTCTCGGAATCGCTCAGTCACACGTGTGTGGTTCGGGAAGAGCTGGAACTGGCTTCCGATGGTCCTGGTGGCGTCTCCGATGTTGATGCATGCAACGGCCCCGTCCTTTAGCACGCGATCGGCCTCTCTCCACACCGCGTCGAGCTCATCATGCATCAGTTCGTGGGCACCCCTCCCGTCGTCCTGCCGCATCCTCCCTCTTATGTCTCTGTTGAGCAGGTAAAAGGTCTCGTCCCACATCTCAATCATCGGGTATGGCGGAGAGGTCACCACGAGGTCGACGGACGCCGACTCGACCTCCTTCATCTCCTGTGAATTGCCCACCAATATGCGATGAATCGTGTTTCTCGAAGGACGTTCCGACATCTCGCAGGTACCCGTCATGAGGAAACCACGTGGCGGTATTAGATTCTTGTCTGCTCAGCCAACGGCTTCTGAACGTCGGCTTCTGACGACGCGTGAGAACTGCGGAAGCGATGCCTAGCCAGAGACGTTGACTTCGAAGTCAACGAGAAAATGGCATATAAATACGCCGGCGCCGAATGGTGTTTCGATTACCATGGACAATTACCTCAAAGCCGCGCTGGTCCTGTGCGTCGCCTCGGTCGTCGTCACCGGAGGGACGATTGCCTATGCGCTCAGAGAAAGCGATGAGTATTCGATTTCGTCCGATGGCAGCCTCGCCCAGTTCTCATCCTACGGAGAGTTGCAGAGCTTCATCGACGCCACTAGGAACGATGGGGAGTACGCGACGTATTCTCCGGAAACAAGGGAGCTCCTGACCCCGGCTGCAATGGACGGCTCCAGCTCCTACTCAACGACGAACGTCCAAGTATACGGCGTCGACGAGGCCGATTTGGTGAAGACCGATGGAGAACATATCTTTGTCGTCTCGAACGGGGATGTGACGATCATCGATGCGCAACCAGAGGACAGCATGGAGGCCATCGCGGTGATCGGGGCAGGCGAGATACTCGGATTCGAGCCGAACGATGTGAGTCTCTCCGTCTCCGGGGTGTACGTTTGGAGCAGCAAGCTAGTCGTCGTGTCTAACGTGTACGAGTACGAAGAGACTGAGGAGTTTTGGTACTTTGTGCAACCCACCACGCGCATAGTGAACCACCATAGGGCCATTGTCTCGGTCTTCGACCTGACCGAGCCTTCTGCCCCGCAGTTGGACTTCTCGATCGGGGTATCGGGGTGGCATCTGACTTCTAGAATGATTGACGGCGTCGTCTACCTCGTGGCCCAATGGGGGATATATGAGGTGGACGACAGGATATCGGTTCCGAATGCATGGAACCGGGATTCCCGCAAGGAGTTCGACATCGACAAAGTGCATTACGATGGCGAGACTCAGTGCACGGACGCCTTCGTGAACCTGATGGCCGTTGACGCGTCGGATGGCAAGCACAGGGAGATGTCTGTGATCACGGGCTTTGCGTCAACTGTCTACATGTCCCAAGATGCCATGTACCTTACCTATCGTAAGTGGGTCGGCGAACTGTTGTGGGTCGATGGAGAGGCCGCTGCAGAGGACGAAAGTACCACAAGAACCACGATACACAAGATTGCCGTCGACAGGCTGACGATGGAGGCCGTTGCCACGGGCAATGTGAAGGGCTGGCTGCTGAACCAGTTCTCAATGGACGAGATGGACGGAATGCTCAGGGTGGCTACAACGACATCTTGGATGGAGTCAGAGAACAATGTGTACGTCCTCGGATCAGACCTGTCGATCATTGGGTCGCTGGAAGGATTAGCTCCAACGGAACGCATCTATGCTTCGCGGTTCCTCGGCGACACACTCTATCTCGTTACGTTCAGACAGGTCGATCCGCTGTTCGTCATCGACTTGAGCGACCCCATCGCACCTGTCGTGGTGGGCGAGCTCAAGATCCCTGGTTTCTCATCTTACCTGCATCCAATCGGCGACGGTTTGGTGATAGGCATAGGCAGCCAGGACGGTCACGTCAAGCTGTCCCTATTCGATGTCTCCGACCCTGCAATGCCGATTGAGAAGGACAGCTACGTGGCGGATGATATGTCATGGACGCCTGTCAGCAGCGACCATAAGGCGATGCTGTACGATCCTGCAAGGTCCCTGCTGGTGATTCCAATCACAACATACGACTACACGGTTGACTACTCTTACCAGTCGGCAGCCTGGGCCTTCAATGTGTCTGCCGAGGAGGGCATATTCCTCTGGGGGAAGATATCACATGATTCCCTCGACCAATACGGCAGGATTACACGGTCGCTGTACATAGACGACGCGCTCTACACGGTTTCCCGCACGGCCGTCGTGGCCAGCTCTCTCGCCGACCTGTCCGAGCTGGGGTCGTTGACGTTCTACACGCCGGAATACCGCGAATGGTACGGATAGGGAGAGGTGTGTTCAGAATTGGCTTCTGCTGACGCTGGCTGGCGGCCGCCAAGGGAGGCGAAGTTTATGGTCAGGGATTCCATACCCTGGTTAGGTGCCAGGGAAATGCGCGTGGAGCTTGACAAGAAGTCCTTATTCGCCCTAGCCTCGGACACCCGCCTCGAGATGCTCAAGTCCCTTCATCCCATGCGCAGGACCGTCTCGCAGCTCTCCGAGGAGCTGGGGATAGACAAGGGAGCTATACATCGCCACCTCAAGAAGATGGAGGAGGGCGGGCTTGTTAAGCGTCACGAGGACCACGGTTTCGTGTACTACGGCCTCACATGGAAGGCGCGAGATCTGATGGCGCCCAACGAGAACACGCGGATAGTCATCGTGCTCTCTGCGACGTGGATCGTCCTTCTTGCGGCCGTGTTCTTCCTGGCTGTGGGCGTGATGGTTCAGACAGGCGACGACTCGTTGCTCACGCCTAGGTCGAGCGGGGAGTACGACGACTTGATGCAGGAATTCAGCGACGATGATTCTCTGGGAGGACAGTTGTCATGGATCGTACCTCTCGCCGCATTCGCCTCGGCCGCGATTGTGCTCGGCTTCGTGGCGTACAGACTTGTCCGAAAGCCATTCCAGGACTCGCCGGAGAAATCAACCGGCCTCGATATGCCCAATCAGATCGACCCCGATGATTGAGACGGTTGTTGTCGTCCGCGATTACGCGCGTCTGATCCGTTCCTTTTCGAAGTTCTTTATCAGCTCGTTGCCCTGCCGGACGACGGATTCCTCCAACGGCGTAACCTCGTGCTCCCTGAGGAGCCTCACCGCGATTTCCTTTGCCTCCGCGACCATCGCCTTAGACATGGTGGATTCGAACCTGCCCTTGTCAGAGTCTCTTTGGATAGCCTCCCTTCGGAAGTTGCGTGCGGTGTGGATGTTGGTGAGGAATGTGTTGCCGTGCCCGACCTCCCTAATCACATCGAGTGCAGCGGTCGCCTTGCTGATCTCAAAAGGAGTCATCTGCATCCGCACATTCTCCCAGACGTAGGAGTCGATGACTTCCTGCTCGAGCGCCATGCCCTTGGCGTTGTCCAGCGACCCAACGCCTCCCATCATGTCCGTTCCAGACATAGTGCTGAGTGCAATCCCCATGGTCTCGCTGAATGTGTGCGGAAATCCTGGGACATCCGTGTCATTGAGGCCCCAATCGCCGACCATGCAAGGGAGGCCGTACCGTCGAGCCATCTGGGCTAGCCCAGCCGCTATCAGCGGCTGGTTGGCGCTCTGGTAGTGTATCATGCCGGTGCTCATGTTGACCGGCGTGGAGGACGAGCAGTATACGGTTCGCGCACCCTTCCTCGCAGCCTGGCCAATCACGAAGCTGGCCAGATTCTCCGAGTTGGCGTTCACCAGCGTTCCTGCAAGAGTGACAGGTGCTGTTCCACCAGAGAGTGACATCGACATCGTCGTGATGGGCACACCAGCCATTGCGAACTCGACCATCGCCTCGACAGCGTCATGCTCGAACATGAGCGGAGCAATCGAGCAGTGAATGACCGTAAAGTGCGGCCTCTTGTCCAGCTCTTCCTCGCCGCCCGCAACCAGCGCTCCGAGTTCGACCTGCTTCCGAGCGTCCTCTGCGTCGAATATTTCGATGCCCTGGACGTGCTTGGTGGTGTTTTGCAGGGCGGTCCAGAGCTCGTGCAGGCCGTGGGTCTGCTGAGGAACCTCCGTCGCGGTCAAGGAGGTCTGTGTGTAGTCGACGCCGGACAGGCCGTCGGCAAGCTTGACGCAGTCGGCGATGTCCTTGACTGTCGAATCGCGCTTCTTTCCCGTCTTGACGTCGATTATGTATGTGGCAAGTCCCGATGTGCCAACGTACGGCCATGAAGTGACAGGTATCCTCATGTCGTTCTTGGGATCCCTTCCGTGCAGAATCATCCTTTTCGGAACATTGGATAATGCGGCCTCAATCATGCTCTCTGGCAGCCTGGCCACTTGAGTCTTCGGTTCTACGGCCGCCCCGGCCTCTTTCAGCATGCCGAGGACTCGTTCGCTCTTGACCTTCACTCCAATTGTCTCGAGGCACTCTATGCTTTGCTGGTGTATGAGCTCCTCTTCGTCCTGGTCTAAGAATCTGATTCGTGCGACTGCCATTCAGATACCTCCCCTCATCGAAATTCTCTGATCCCCGCGCCCATATACGCAGGTATACCAAAAGCGTTTCCTCATGGTGGATTCCACGCAGCCCAAGCCGGCTGGGGGTTGCGTGTTCGATATCAGCCCGGCACATCTGGGAACCATTCGAGATTGTGTTTAGTCCTCCCCAGAGACCGAAAACCCATAGTACCTGTATGTCGATTTCATAAGCTGTCTCGACGTTCGTTCGAGGAGGAGGTGAGAGACTGGGGATAAAGAGCAAGCTCGACGTCCTAGCGGTGACGCTGGTGGCCACTATAATGATGGTCGTCCTGGGCCTGATATACTTCTTCCTGACGCTCCTGATAGTGAAGGTCGCGTCCGACGTGCTATTCGATGATTCTTTGACCGCTGGCTGGGGTGCCTTGTCAGCCGCGTTGGTGACAGCGGCGGTCATATTATCTGGCGCCTTGGAGAAGAAGAAGGACTGAATCACGGGCCCCGATTCGCCCGCCTTTGCCGTCCTGCGTGGAGCTCAAAAGACGCAGCAATAGCCCGCCGGCTCAATCAGAGTGCAATTTGCCACCAATCGACCAGTTCGTCTTCGGCACCTCATTCATGATGACTTCGATGACGTCCCGCGGGACTCCCTCGGTCTCGAACACCTTCGTGATGCCTTCTGCGATGCGTCGCTTCGCATCGACGTCTCTTCCTGGCCACATGTTCACTACAATGACAGGCATGTTTCACACACTCACTCGCGTAATGCCATTCCTGCGATAAATCCGTTGGCAGGACAAATCGTTGTCTTTTCGCTGCTGTCGCTCAGGCTGCGCCGCCTAACACAAGTAGATCTCCAGGAGCGGATGGTCTATGTCCTGTCCCTCCGCTATCTCCACGACGAACCCTCGGATGGTCCCCTTGGTGACTGTGATTTTAAAAGCGCCTGGAGCTTTGAAGGTCGGTTCCCTCGTCTGCAGGATGCTGCAGAGGGCATGATGGTCTCCTTCGATCACAAGGTTCGGATTCGGAAGCGCTCCTCTGCTCACGGAGACGTTTCCCACTTCGTCGACGTAGATGGAAGTCGATTCGACGTCGCTCTTGAAGACAACGGTCGCCGGGAGCCCGATGTCTCCGACCGAGACCCCTCTCTCGCCCTTCAACCTTTCCTCGAGTCCGCTCTCGTCGGTCGTGTCAATGCCCGATTGTGGGTCCTCACTAGTCCTCGTCTCTTCAGGGTCCATGGTCATTCTTCTCAGTCGGAAGCGGTCGGACCGACGGTTTACATGATGTCTTTTCCTCTCTATTGCCCTTGTGGCTTCCCGAATAGACAATTCTTATGTAGTCAGTACTCGATTTCGGCCTGCCTCGATATGGTATGTCGGGGTTATGCCAAGGGGGGAAACCGATTCGCAAACTAGTTGGAATAGGATTAGCGTTGACTTTCGCAATCGTCATAGCGATGCCAGTGACTTACGGCATGCCGACTATCGGCACTCAGAAGCCGAAGAACCTGACCGATGGCGAGATTGCATTGCTCGAGAGACTCGACTACGAACATGCGTGGGCTCAGCTTGAGTATCTATCCGGCCTCGGTGAGAAGACTGCAGGGTCGGAGGAGGAGCTCGCTGCCCAGCAATACGTGTATGATCAGCTGTCCGAGATGCCTCTGGTCGAAGTGTGGTGGGAGACATTCCGAGTGGCCAACTGGGACCATAACGGGACGACGGTGGACATAGTACTGCCCGATGGCGAGCTTGAGAGCATCGATGCGACCACATACGGCGATTCACCGTCGGTTTGGGGCTACGACAACGGCACGCTCTATGCTTACGGAAATAGCGACGACAGGAAGACACTCACTGCCAAGGTCGTCGATGTGGGCTATGGGACTGCCGATGATTTCGATCAGGCCGGCCCTCTTGACGGGGCGATCGCCCTTGTCCACAGAGAGGACAACACTCAGGGATGGCCCAACGTGCCAGCGTCGGAGGCGGCGTATCACGGCGCCTCGGCTGTCGTGTTCTACGGCTACTTCACGGGTGCCGACCACCCCGAGGGCATCAAGCAGGACTCAGTGTTCTCGCCAATCCCGGCGATATCGATATCGCCCAACTCCGCAGCCAGGATACAGGCGTTGCTGGAGGAGTACGACGGCGATATCGAACTGGAGATGTCCGGCCAGGTGGACTTCTATCCAAATGCCAAATCCGTGAATGTCGCCGGCGTTCTGTTGGGCACGACTCGAGCTGACGAATACGTTGTCATCTCCGGCCACATCGACACATGGTGGGCGGGCTCGTTCGACGACTGCTCATCCATCGCCATCATGCTTGAGATGGCTAGGATGTTCTCCGAAGCCAGAGAATCACGCGAGTACGTGAACGAGAGGACTTTGGTGTTCTGCTCGGTCGGCTCGGAGGAGAGCGGCGGTGCTGACGGGACGTGGTTCAACTGGCTAATCGGCTCGTACGAATTCGTATGCGCCCATCCCGATATCATGGACGGCCTCGTATTGGAGCTCAACATCGATGGCGGCAGCTTCCCGAAGACGGGAGGGAAGGTGTGGCTGGAGATCTCCATCGAGGCCTCCGCGTTCGTGTGGAGCGCCATCTCCGACCTGGGATATCGGAACGTCTTGAACTGCTACACGCCTGTTTGGACCTGGACCGACGCGTGGTCGTTCGCGGGCAAGGGCGGAGGGACTGCGATAGAGATGGTGTGGGGAGCGGGATTCGATCCGTACTATCATACCCAGATCGACGACATCGAACTGCAGTCAGAGGACATGTTGGCCATGGTGATGGAGCTCACCGCTTTGATGGCCTTCAGGTCGGTGAACGCGCTCCTGCTGCCGCTGGATTTCGTGCCTGTGTGTGGCTGGGCCGCTCAGAACCTCGCGAAGGAGAGACCCATGGTGCCGTCTCAGCGCTCTACCATTGACGCTGCCTTGGCAGTTCTCACAGACCTCGAGAGCCTATATGTCTCCATCAATGCGAGGGCCGCGGAGATTGAGGCGATGTACGCCTCCGCGATGTCCCCGCAGAAGAAAGCGAAAGTGGTGGAGATGGCGGACGAGCTGAACCGCGCCGTCATCGACGCGAGGAGGATATTCATCCCGTGGACGATGGGCGAGGGAGGCATGATGGCCTCGTGGGAGCCACTCATGAGACCTCACCAGCACGCGACTGACCACAAAGCCGTCATGTCGGCCATGCTTGCGCTCGAAAGCGGCGCGACCGGCGCGGCTGCGACCGCATTGAAGAGCGTGCGAAGCATGGAGTGGGGCATCTACTGCGGCAGGGAAGCGTACTTGGACGTCTACGGCCAGATGATGGACTGCTTCATGTACTGGGGCGACGATTTCGACCAGGCACAGAGCTACATCGATATCCAGGACGTCTATCTGGGCCTCAAGGACGGATCGATGACGGCGGAGGAGGCGTTGGACGACCTCGAATACGACCGCCAGACGCTCGAGGATTGGTTCATGGAGGATGTACTGAAACTCGAAGTGGAGTGGGGGAACGCCACTGCACCTCTAGAAGCCGTCCTGCAGTGAAAACAGTTGCATGAAGCTCCCTCTGGCTGAAGCGCGACGCCGGAGGGCCTTCTGATTTTTCCTCAAGCGAAGAGCGCTACTGTTCGAGTCCACGGGAACGTTCTTTTATCTAAGGAACGTAGTAGCCTCGTTCGGTCTGACCATGGAACTCGGGAAGGTTGTGAAAGACGAACTGTCGGGGTCTTCTGCCAAGAGCTACGTAGCCGGCTTGACGGAATTCCACCGGATACAGGGATCGCCGATGATGCGCGATGCGGCAGTCTACGTGAAGGAGGAGCTGGTCAAGATGGGCATGGAAGATGCCACCATCGAGCACTACCCCGCTGATGGCCGTCGGAAGTACTGGACCTACACGTCCGTGATGGGATGGGACGTGAGAAGCGCAGAACTGTCACTCGTGGAGCCCGACGTCCGCGTGCTAGCGAGGCACGAGGAAGTGCCACAATCCCTCCACACGTTCAGCCGAAGCACGCCGAAGCAGGGCGTGACCGCCGAGCTGGTGGACGTCGGAAAGGGCTTGTCTGATGAGGACTATGCGGGGAAAAGCGTCAAGGGCAAGTTCGTGTTGACCACAGGCAAGGGTAAGACGGTTCAGCACGAGGCAGTCGTCAAGCGTGGCGCCGCCGGCGTCATTACTGACAGCCTGACGTACGAGTTCCCAGGAGTTCGTGAGAGCATCGACATACCGGACGCCCACTCGTATCAGGGTATATGGCCGAACGCTAAGAGCGCGGGCAAGATCAAGTTTGGCTTCTCTCTCAGCAAGCGTCAGGGGAACGAGCTCAGGGACCTTCTGCGCAGCGCCAAACCTGTCCGATTACACGCCAAGGTGGATGCCGACCTATCGCCCGGGAGATACAGCGTCGTGACCTGCACGTTCCGCGGTTCGGACATGCCCGACGAGGAGATAGTCCTCGTCGCCCACCTCTGTCACCCCAAGCCGAGCGCCAACGACAACGCGTCGGGCAGCGGCCTGTTACTCGAGCTCGCTAGGACGATCACTTCTCTGGTCGCCTCAGGCAAGATCAAGAGGCCGAGGCGTACAATCCGGCTCCTCTGGGTCCCTGAGACGGTCGGAAGCGTGGCGTACCTGTCGAAGCATCCTGAGCTGCACAAGAGGCTCGTTGCCGGAATCAACATGGACATGGTGGGTGAGGATCAGGCTCGGTGCAAGTCCACCCTGTGCATGGATTGCACGCCGGATACGATGCCGTCGTACCTGAACGACCTCGTGTACTCCATGATGGGGCGCTCGAACTCCGAATACGACAGCATGGTCAAGCTCGGCATCCCGGGCAACTTCAGATACACGAGGACGCAATTCACTGGTGGGAGCGACCACGCGGAGTTCAACGAGTCCACGGTTGGAGTCCCATGTGTGAGCCTGACGCAGTGGCCAGACCTGTTCTATCACACGAGCATGGACACGATCGACAACGTGAGCGAGGACAGCCTGCGACGAGTAGGATGGGCGGCCGCCACCTCTGCGTTGACTCTCGCCAGTGCCGATTCGAGAATGGTTCGCAAACTGGCCATCCTGGTCTGCTCTGAGGGCATCAGAAGGATTTCCGAAGCAGTCGAAGCTGCCGCGATGGAACTCTACGAGGCATTTGATCCCTCCGACAATGGAGTCGAGTTTAACAGGGTCGCGCAATACCATGGGTTGAGAGTCAGACACTCCGTCCGAAGAGAGGTGCGTGCGGTGCTATCTGTCAGAAGGCTCGATAAGGCGGCGGGGTCAGACGATTTTGTCAAATCGCAGGCGGAGGCGGTCGAAGAGCACGGCTCGAGGGAGCAGCTCAGACTCGACAGTATCATCGTTGCTGTGTCCGATGGCCGTGCATCCGTCAAACGCGGGGCGATGAGATTGTCGAAAGCTGAGAAGGAGGCGAAGGCGATTGTCCCCCGAAGAAGGTTCAAGGGCACGCTCGACGCCGACCTCATGTCTGAGAAGCTTGGCGAGGAGAGGTACGGATGGTATGGAAAAGTCGAGACGAAGGATCCCCAATTCACGAGGAAGATGTATGAGGTCGTCAATCTCATGGACGGAAGACGCTCTCTCGCCGATATCACGGAATTCGTCTCTGCCGAGTACGGCCCGACCGACCACAAGAATGTCCTTCGGTTCGTTCAAGACCTGAAATCCATCGAGCTGGTCACATACTGACGCTCAAGGAATCTGATTCTGATGACTGGGCTGTGCTATCCCCAAAGGATTGCGGGCCGACTCACTCTTCACAGCTTATATAGTCAGTATGGAAAGGGTAATAAGTTGCGGGCACACTTCCAGCTCTGAACTTTGGGGGTGAGGGGATTATTCCCTACGAGAGATCAAAGGCAATCATCAGTGTATCAGTGACGGCTTTGTTCGTCGCTTCTCTGCTCGCAGGCTTGAGTGCCGTGGGGACGGAGGACTTGCCGAGCGAGGCGGCGGATGAGGAAGCGAGGGATGTCGCCGAGTGGTCGGTGCTCGTGTATCTTGTCGCGGACAACGACCTTGACCCGTACACCGAGGAGGACTTCCAGGAACTAAAGGACGGCGACTCCAGCGCCTCAGTGAACGTCTTGGTCCTGGTCGACAGATTGTACGAGCCCGCATACCTGTACTGCATCGAAGACCATGAGATGGTCGAACTCAAGAGTCTGGGCGAGGTCAACATGGGCGACCCTGCGACGCTGACGGACTTCGTCGAGTACAGCGACACGTACTTCCCGGCGGAGCACATGCTGCTGTTCTTCTGGGACCATGGCACGCCCACGGGCGGCGTTGGCGTGGACACGACGATGGAAGGCGACGAGCCGGGAACCAGCTGGGACTGGCTGTCGCACCACGAGATGATGGCCGCTCTGGAAGGCTATCACATGGACATCATCGCCTGCGACGAGTGCTCGATAGGCCAGATGGAGACCCTGTACGAGTACGTGTCGAACGGGTTGAGTGTCGACTATATGGTCGCGAGCGAGAGCTACATCGGATGGCGCGGATTCTCGTACGACAAGATCGTCCAGAGGCTCATATTGAACCCGGAGATGGAGGCGCTCGAGCTCTGCACGATCATCGTCGAGGAGTTCACGAACCTGTTCAACCAGCCGCCGTACATGAGCGAGATGCTGACGACGCAGTCGATATTCAACATGTCGAAGATCGCGGCGCTCGGAGAGGCGGTCACGGCGATGGCGGGCACACTGGCGGGCGATATCGACTCCTACCGGCAGATTATTGGCGCCGCCCAGCGGAGCTCCATCATTCCGTGGGGCGCTCGCGGCGAGAGCTGGATCGACATGCCCTCCTTCGTTGAGCAGATCATGGAGAACGTGAAGAAGGGTGACCCCGCGTACGCGGCGTGCGAGGCCGTCTTGGACGCGTACGGAGAGGCTATGCTGGGCATGGGAACCGCCAAGAACAGCGAGCTGTACGGGTACAATGGCATGGGCATAACCTTCCCTGCGAGCCACAGCTCATACACGATCGCATATGCCGATTCGGAGTGGGGTGGGTACGAAACCTACATGACATTCGAGTTCCCGAATATGGGCTGGTGGGAGTTCCTGCAGACCTACTGGGGCTTCGAATAGCCAGCGAGTCTGGCATCCAAACCACTTACTTGATTTTCATCTTCATATCTGAAATGCCCCCTGGTTCAGCACCACACAAGTTGTACATTTGAGCGCGATTATCGGCACGTTCAAAGGCGGCCATCACAGGGTTATAAATAGGGCATAGGCTGATTCGAATGCCGTCAATCGAAGGAGATAGGTCACGGGTATTCGTTGGCCTCGTGTTGGCGCCTTTGTGACTGATTCTCACTTGATCTATCTGGAGGAGATAAGGTGGGGAGTTCAGAGAGTGAATCTGGGAGTGGAGTTGCACAACCGAAGGCACGACCCGGCCGCCCGCAGAGCAGGGCTCTAATCGCGGCCGTAATCGTCGTGGTCCTCTTAGTCGCAGGTCTCGCGGGTGCGTGGGCCTTCGGACTGTTGGGAGGGGAGAGCGACGAGAAAGTCCTGGTCGTAGCTATGAGCTCCGACGTACAGGCCATGGATCCTGCCAAGACCAGCGCGATGTATGGCCCGCCCGGCTTGATCTACGAAACTCTCATCACGAGGGACCTGAACGGCGACTACGCCGATGGGCTTGCCGAGTGGTGGAACATGAACCGGACGGACCCGGACCACCCGACTTTCGAGATCCGGCTGAAACAGGGTGTAAAGTTCCATGACGGGCTGCCATTCGACACGGACGCGGTGAAGAGGATAATCAACTACTACGCCCAGGACGACAGCTGGGTCCAGTACGAGTTCTGGGCCATCTACGGCTGCGAGAACAAGACCGGTTGGCCAGACGCTGGCATATGGTGCAAGGACGATTACAACATGGTCCTGAACCTGACGTGGGCAGATGTGGCCCTGCAGTTCAACCTCTCGCACCTGTACGGTTCGATGATGGGCCCGGACGCGCTCGAAGAGGATGGTCTGGACCTGTACGGCACCGCCAATGGAAAGGTCGTCGGGACAGGACCGTACATGCTCGATGAGTGGATCCCCGGAGATCACATCACCCTCGTCAAGAACCCGGACTACGACTGGGGTTTCTCATGGTATGAGAACAAGGGCCCCGCGAATATAGACAAGATAATCTACAGGATCATCACGGACCAGGCCACGAGGTTCGCCGGGTTCGAGAGTGGTGCGATAGACGTCTTGCAGCAGGTGCCTCCAAGCAAGGTGCAGGCGTATGAGGACGATTCCGCCCTCACCGTGATCACGGGACCGGGCCAGGGCACATACCATGTCGAATTCAACTGCCAGAAGGACCCGTGGGACAACCCGACGCTCCGTAAAGCATTCTGCTACGCCGTGAACAGGGCTCAGATTGTAAGCACGGTCTGGCATGGCCTCGCCGAGGAGGGTGTGAACCTGCTCTCGCCAATCGAGCCCGAATCGTACAACGTCGCGGCGGAGTACAACTACACGTATGATGTCGACAAGGCGATGGATCTCTTCGAAGCTGCCGGATTCACGGACACAGACGACGACGGATGGCTAGAGAACGCCTCGGGAGAGCTGTCCTTGGACCTCTGGACGACGAACAAGGGCGAGGACATCCAGATGGGCGAGATAGTCCAGGAGCAGTTCGAGGATGTCGGAGTCCACGTCACGCTCACCCCGTACGCCGAGACGCAGCTCAGAGACATGGCCTCGGAAGGCAGCCAGGAAGCCATCCTGTTCTGGTACTCTTGGCCGAGGGCCGAGATACTGGACTGGCACTTCGGCACGTGGGCTGCTGGAGGGTCCAACACCGGATGGTATATTGACGACGTGTTCGACGACTACGTGACCAACTGGACATATGCGGAGACCGAGCAGGAATTCTCAGACAACGCGACTGCGGCGCACATACGGTTGCTGGAACAGGCCGCGTGGACTCCGCTAGTATTCTGGCACCAGATATTCGCGGTCCACAACTATGTGACGTTCAAGGGCGACCCCGGATGGGCTGTCAACCCGCTCGGACAGGAGCAAGTCATCAACATAGTGGACGTCGACATAGAGAAGTAGGTCCGGCGCACTCCAAACCCTCAAACCCTTTCCTGATTTAACACGGCGCGGGTCTCAAAGGGACAGGAACTCGGAGCGAATCAGGCGATGTCAAGGACTAACTTGAGGTTCGAAGGGGGCGGGTGAGTTGGCCGACCTCGCCTCATACGTCATCAGGAAGATGCTGCTGGCTATACCGATCATCTTACTGGCTACTCTGATAGTGTTCCTGATGTTGTACCTGACCCCAGGGGACCCCATAACCGCCCTGGCGCCGCCTCACGCGTCCGTTGAGGAACTGGACGCCATCAGGGACAAGTATGGCTTGAACGACCCCCCCTATGTCCAGTACGGGTTATTCCTGTGGCGGCTGGTGCACGGCGACCTCGGGATCTCCATTGGCGCGGCGACCAGGAATCTCGATGTCTCCGGCTTGATAGTCCAGAGGCTGCCCAGGACATTGGAGCTGATGGGCATAGGCCTGGGGATGTCTTACTCACTCGGCATTCCCCTTGGGGTATTCTCAGCCTTGAGGCACAACACACTCGGGGACAGGAGCGTCATGGTTTTCACACTGCTCGCCTACGCCATGCCTTCGTTCTGGCTCGGCATACTGCTCATGCTGCTGTTCGCAGTGGAGCTCGGGTGGCTGCCAATAGAGGGGACTACTGGAGGGTTCGGCAGTATCATACTCCCTGCTATGACTCTCGGCTTAGGAAACGCAGCGCTGACAACTAGGATGATGCGGTCAAGCATGTTGGAGGTGATACGCCAGGACTACATCACTCAGCTACGCTCCCGAGGCCTACCCGAGAAGGAGATCATATACAGGCACGCGCTGAAGAACGCCATCCTCCCAGTCATAACCGTCATTGGCCTGGACATTGGATGGTTCATCGGCGGGTCAGTCGTTGTCGAGACCGTCTTCCAATGGCCAGGTATAGGGATGCTCATAACCACGTCCATATCTAACAGCGATTTCCCCGTGGTGCAGGGATGCATTCTGGTACTGGCCTTCTTCGTGATTGCAGGAAATCTGTTCGCTGACATACTGTACGCATACGTGGATCCGCGGGTGAGGCTCGGATGAGGTTGAGGAAGGCTTTGAACGACAAGCTGCTGGCCTGGAAGATGGCCGGCGGAGTCAGGCAGACCCTCGCGGGCATACTCGAAAGAGGTGGCAGGAACCCGATGGTCGTGATTGGTTTCACGATGATCGTGATCATCATATCAATCGCCCTCCTCGCACCTGTGCTCCCGATTGCGGACCCTACCCAACAGAATCTTGAGCCTGGCCAGCAGCTCCTTTCCCCGTCGTCTGAGAACTGGTTTGGCACGGATGAGAACGGGCGAGATGTCTTCAGCAGGGTCATCTGGGGCGCGAGAGTCTCTCTCACGGTCGCCATGGTCGCGGTTGTCGTCTCAATGATGATTGGTATCGTCCTCGGCTTGACCGCTGGATATTTCGGCGGCAAGGTCGATTACATAATATCCGGCACAATCGACCTGTTCTGGACCTTCCCGCCGTTTCTACTGGCGCTCGCTTTCGCCGCGGCCCTCGGTGCAGGTCTGATGAATGTGATACTCGCCATATCGATATCGTACTGGGCGGGTTTCGCGAGGCTGATGCGCGGGCAGGCGCTCTCGATGAGGGAGAGGCAGTTCGTTGAGGCGAGCAGGGCGCTCGGTGCCAGGCACTGGAGGCTCATGTTCACCCATGTGCTCCCGAATTGCATCGCCCCCCTGATTGTCTGGGCGTCTATAGGCGTAGCCGATGCAATCACGATCGAGAGCAGCCTGAGCTTCCTCGGTGTCGGCACGAAGCCACCCACGCCCAGCTGGGGCTGGATGCTGTCGAGCGGCATACTTTACCTTGGCAACGCCCCCTGGATATCTACTTTCCCGGGAGTCACGATGGTCGCCACAATCCTTGGCTTCAACCTGTTGGGAGACGGTCTGCGGGACGTGCTGGACCCGCGCATGAAGGGGTTGAGGAGATGAGTGCGAGGAAACCAGTCCTCGAGATACGGGGCCTGAGGACCCAGTTCTTCCTCCGCGAAGGCATTGTGACGGCTCTCGATGGGATCGACCTCACCATCTACGAGAACGAGTCCGTGGGCATCGTTGGGGAGACCGGCTGCGGGAAGAGCATGACTGCGTATTCCATCCTACGTCTGGTACCGCATCCGGGGAGGATCACCGCGGGCTCGATCAAGTACAAGGGCATCGAACTCACGACCTTGGACTTGGACAGGATGCGCTCGGTTCGTGGAACCGAGATATCCATGATATTCCAGGACGCGTCTACCGCTCTCGATCCGGTATTCACTGTCGGGAGCCAGCTGGACGAGGTCATATCGCTTCATCAAGGCATCTACGAGAAGGTGGCACTTGAGAAGAAGGTCGTCGAGGCTCTTGAGCTCGTGCGGATAGCGGCTCCAAAGGAAGTGATGGAGATGTACCCTCACGAGCTGAGCGGGGGTATGAAGCAGAGGGTCATGATCGCCCTCGCGCTGTCCTGTTCGCCGTCCATGCTAATCGCGGACGAGCCCACCACTGCTCTCGACGTGACCATCCAAGGGCAGATACTGAAGCTTCTCAAGGCCCTCGTCGCGAAGACTGGGAGTTCCATGATGCTCATCACCCACAATCTGGGTATCGTCGCCGAGACTTGCGACAGGATATGTGTCATGTACGCTGGTAGGATCGTGGAGGACGCAGAGACCTTCGAGCTCTTCGAACACCCGAGGCATCCGTACACTGCGGGCCTTCTGACAGCTTTTCCCAAGCTCGGCGAGAAGAAGGACGAGCTGTCAGTGATAAAGGGCACGGTTCCCGATCTGATGAACCCGTTCAAGGGCTGCCCGTTCGTCGACAGATGCGGCAAGGCGATGGACGTCTGCTCGAAACATAGACCCAGCCGTGTAGAGATCTCCCGAGGACACTATGTCTCCTGTCATCTGTGGTCAGGGGGTGAGCCTTCCGATGGATAATGATGCCATGCCTGCAAGCCTCAGTGAACCTCTCATTCAGGTCGAGGATCTGGTGAAGTTCTTCCCGGTCAAGAAGGGTGTATTCGGGAAGGTGGTCGGGCACGTGCACGCGGTGGACGGCGTCAGCCTGTCCGTCATGAGAGGCGAGACCCTCGGACTCGTGGGGGAGAGCGGATGCGGCAAGACGACCGTTGGCAGGGCGATTCTCAGGCTGGTGGAGCCGACAAGTGGCAAGGTGGTCTTCGACCAGAAGGACGTCATGAAGCTTACCGGAAGAGAGCTAAGGGCAATGAGGAAGAGGATGCAGATAGTCTTTCAGAACCCGTACTCAAGTCTCGATCCGAGGATAACGGTCGAGCGCATCGTGGGCGAGGGGTTTGCGATCCACGGCCCTCCCGAGGGTGCCAAGGATCCGAACGTCGCAAGGAGGGAGCGCATCCACGTGCTGATAGAACAGGTCGGCCTGTCGCACGATCATCTGTCGAGGCTGCCTCACGAGTTCAGCGGAGGCCAGAGACAGAGAATTGCCCTTGCCAGGGCGCTCGCGCTCGATCCCGATTTCATAGTACTTGATGAACCGACCTCAGCCTTGGACGTATCGGTCCAGGCGCAGGCACTTAACCTGCTCAAGGGGCTGCAGGCGAAGCTCGGCCTGAGCTACTTGTTCATATCTCACGACCTTTCGGTCGTCGGGCACATGAGCGACAGGATCGCGGTCATGTATCTGGGCAAGATCGTGGAACTCGCGCCCGCCGATGTCTTCCTGAAGCACGCGATGCACCCGTACACGCAGGCGCTCATAGCTTCCATCCCCATACCCGACCCGAAGCTGAGGTCGGAGAAGAAGGGCATCGAGGGCGAGATTCCGAGCCCTACGAACCCGCCCAAGGGGTGCAGGTTCAATCCCAGATGCGCGCTTGCCATGGGTGTGTGCAGGGAGACCGAGCCCGAGCTGATAGACATCGGGAACGGGCACTTCGTCGCCTGTCACAAGGTCGGCCGCAGGTGACCGTCTGAGCGAGAAAGATGAAGGGGTTTGACAAAGGGGTTTCGATTCGGGCAGGCGCCTACATCGAGGGCTTTCCGCTCCCTGATACAACCAGTGTGTCGTACTCACAGCCAGTGACGAGGTCGTATGCCACAATCATTCCAGCGGTGGTGCCCATCGGCGCAGACAGGGACACGGTCAGCTCCACGGATCCCACCGGGTCGAGCCACACCTCGTACACGCTCAGCGCGAGGGAGGTCCACGCGGCATTGATGACCGTCGTCACGTTCAGCCAATAGGTCACTTCGGACGCGCTGTTCGCCAGAGCCACGCCAGCATCCCACTCGCCAGGTACCGGGCTATCGAAGACGAGCGAGTCGCCGCTCTCCCAGAGAATGCCCCAGTTGCTCCAGTCGCCTCCGTAGACCGTGACATCTATGTCCGCGTCAGAATCGCCCCACTCTATCGTGACCGTCGTGGAGATCGTCAGCGGATCGACATCGAACAGCACATCGACACAACCGTCGCCGCCCTGGTCGAACGACGATATCGTGCCAGTATACGATTCGGTCGCCGTGTTCAGGGTGTTGCCTACGGTCCTCAGGCCCACACCGACAGTGTAGTCAAGATTGTTGTTCAGGTTGACCGTGGTCTCAGTGTTGGGCTTCATGGATATGCTTTCGACTCCGAACTCGGCCGCGCTATAAGGCAACACGACGAGGCTGTACGGCTCCTGCAGCACTTTCTCCATCAGCACGATGTGCAGCGCCAGCATCCACATGCCAGGCTCGGGGCTCAACACGGTCAGCACATCAGCCGAATCCCCGGTCGAGGTCGTCCACGGGCCGAATATGCCGTCCCTTATGTACGGCGTGATCGATGCCTCCTGCACGCTCCTGTCGGGCGTTATCCAGTAGGTGTCTATATCCGTGTTCCAGCTCCCCCAATCGAGCACGGCCGTCATGGCTGGTGGAGTGCCGTCCTCCGGGACCTCGACGAAGTAGTACTTCCAGTCGCCCTCGTTGAATCCCCAGACCTCGTGGCCGACGTCTATTGAATCCTCGAATGCCTCGCCGATTGTTATCGGCACTGACACTGCCACTGGCACGAGCGAGCTGACGCCTCCGCAATCGACCTCTATGAACCCAGCATGCACGCCAGGCGTCGCGTCGGATGGCACGGCTACCGTCGCCTTGGAACCGTCGGTCGAGACCCAGCTCCACGTCTCCGACGTGAAGAACTCGATGCCCACATCGAACGGTATCTTGGGCACTGTGTACATGACCGGCGATATGCGCAGCTCGTAGTCTCCAGGCGTCACGCGCGCGTTCATTTCCTGAGTGTTCGTGTGCGCGTACGCGTAGTTGATCATCGTCCTCTCTCCGTCCCCGTCTAGACGGTAGAGGATGATGTTCAGGTGCGTATCCGTGTATCCACCCGCGCTTCTCAGGTTGTGGACGTCCCTTGAGAACACCGGCTTCTGTGCGAACGCCAGGTCAATGGTCAGGTAGTCGACGCCGTCAGGCACGTCGAATGGTACGAAGATATCGGTCGCTTTGGCACAGACATCGGAGAACATGACTGGGTCGTCGCCGCTCGGCACTATCGCCTTGGTTGAGAGCGTCGCCCCCCCCGCATATTCGACTGATGCCGAGTCGCCCACGCCAAGGGTCAGCGCGACGGACATCGGGCCAGGCGCTTCCCAGCCGCTCATGACGGCTTCGTAGGCGGCCAAAGCATCCACTCTGCCCGGCCCCTGCTCGTTCGGGCCATAGCCCATGTCCATGGCTGTACCCATGATTATCTCCTTCAGCTCGTCGGGCGTCGGTGCGACGCCGTTCTTCTCGACGAACGTCTGGTAAACGAGCGCGCCTATCCCCGCAGCGACTGGGGCGGCCATGCTTGTCCCGCCGAACTGCATTTCGATCGCGTTGTCCGGAGCCAACGACGGCCCCCACGCGCCCGCAGCGCATATGTCTGGATCTATCCGGCCGTCAGCGGCAGGTCCGCGGCTGCTGAACCAAATCATGTGGTTGTTCTCGTAGCCGTCCTCGCCTTCCTTGACGATGAGATATTGCTCGTAGTAGTCAGACAGCGGCCAGTACTTCAACAGCTGGCACTCGGGATTGAGCGTGGACGCCCCGACGGTTATCGTGGTCTTCGACACGCCAGCTGATCCGACGGTGCTCTGTCCGAGCCCCTCGTTGCCTGCTGACAGGAAGGACGCTATGCCGTAAGTATCGGCCGCTACGTCAAGGGCGTATGATGTGGGGTCGTTCCCGTCGTTGGGGACCTCCATACCGCCCAGGCTCATGCTTATGATGTCCGCTTCGTCGCTGGTCTCGGGAACACCATCGTCTCCGGACACCGCCCAGTTGATGCCGCCGATAATCCAAGAGTCGTAGCCCCATCCCTCATCGGTCAGGACCTTGCCGGCCATGATGAGCGATTCCGGAGCCATGCCCTTCATCTTCACGACGCCATCGAACTGCGGTATCTCGTAGTCGTTGACACCTCTCGAGGCCACCAAGCCCGCCGTGGCGGTCCCGTGGCCGTCCACATCATGGAACTCCTCGCTCGTGAACGACTTGGACGCGACTATCGCTCCGGCCAGGTCCAACTGGTCAAGGTCGCAGCCTGTGTCGAGGACTGCCACGACGACGTCGTCACCGGTGATCCCCATGTCCCAAACATCCTCAGCACCCATCTCAGCCGAGGTCGATGCCCACCATGTCTCGGCGGACTCCTCGGTCACGTAGTCCGCAGAAGCCGCCGCACCAACAGTCGTCTCCGATTCGACCTTCATCGCCGGCAGCAGATACTTCATGCCATCCAGATACACCCTCTTGACCTGGTCGAGGCCTACAACCTTCATCGCGGACTTCGCGCTCATCTCGACGGACAGCGCTCCGAGAGCGTCGAACCGGTCCGCAACCATCGCTCCCGCGCCTGCCATGGCCTTGCCCGACTCGGACACGTCCGCGCCTTCGTCAAGGAACACGACGGTCCGGAATATCGTATCCGGCGCCGACATCATCGATTCCTGCACTTGCGTTCTCAATTCTGGCTCCAACTTCCCGACGCCAGTCGCTGGATTCTCTCCCGAGGCGGGCGACGGCAGAGCTACTGAGACCGCGCTCGCGACGAAAGCGACTGCCACCAGGACACAAACGTATCTCGTGCGTGCTCTCATCTCGAATTTCCTCCTCCCCTGGTCGAAAGAGGGCGCGTCGTCTGCGTCAAAGGGAGTGTTTCGGCCGAGCCTCGCAGACGCACGGATCTTGGGCTCGGCCGCGCGGTTCTTTGTCTCCCCTGCAATCGAACAAATGTAAAGCGCTCTCTCCAACCAATGAACAGTTGCGCACTATACGAACTTTGCGCAATGAGCGGTACTGACTAACGGTGCAGACCCCGTTCTTGCGATGGCGCCCAGCGTGACATCGGCCGCCGTTCTGCGTCTCCCAGCTTCAAGATATCATGAATTACCAGTCGAATATGGGCACCATGTGTGAGTACCTGTCAAAGACTCCAATTGTGTATGGCGTGTCTCCAATGCCGTCAGGTCCTTGCTCGCCCTGGTAGACGCCACTCTTCTCGTCGACGCCGTCGTAGGAGGACCAGTAGTTCCCTCTGTCAGGATATCCATTGTCCCATGAGTTTTCGGTCCCTCGATTGTCGGAGGCGTGCACTGCGTTATCTATGAAGTCGTTGTGGTATGCGAGCACTCCAGTGAAATCGGACACCAGATTCCCGTTTGAGTTTCCACTTTTGGAGGGCAGTAGAGCGACCAGTGTTAGCAGTCATTTATTTGTGCCTCCTGGAACATGACGCATGGGGTCGAGCCTATTGTCAGGCGATGCGAAGGAGGCATTCAGAATATGCCTTGTCCAGATGCGGTGCTCCGCCGATTCCGAGGAGAACATCGCCGCCGCGAAGGGTGCCCTGGCCGCGTCATCAGCGAACGATGTGGACCTCTGCGTGCTGCCCGAGCTGTTCTCGAACAGGTACGTCGGGCAGTTCGCAGACATCGAGGACCGAAAAGGCGGCTTGCCCGACCATAAGATGCTCCTCGCTGAATTCAGGGAAGCCTCAAAGGCATCAGATGTCGCGGTCGCGCTGCCGTATGCAGAGGCCGTCGATGCAAAGAGAAGCTACAACTCACTAGCCCTGATAGACAAGGATGGGGCCGTCAGGGCATCATATCGGAAGATACACATCCCTGATGCCGAGGGATACAGGGAGGACCTGTACTTCGAATCAGGCGATCTCGGTTACGTCGTCGCAAGGCTGGGCGATGTCAACGTCGGCCTTGGCATATGCTGGGACCAATGGTTCCCCGAGGTGTCGAGATCGTTGGCCCTCGGAGGCGCTGAGCTCCTGATATACCCCAGCGCGATAGGCTCAGAGCTGATCCAGCCGGGATTCGATTCTCGCCCCGAATGGGAGCTCGTCATGAGGGCGCAGGCGATAATGAACCGGGTCTTCATCGCTGCGGTTAACCGTGTCGGTCAAGAGGAGAGGATAGACTTCTACGGAGGCAGCTTCGTCGCCGACCCTTGGGGTGAGGTGATCAGACGCGCGTCCACCGCCAGTCCTGAGATCGTGTTCGCGGACCTGGATTTGTCACGAATTCGGGATGCCCGCTCATTCTTCGGTTTCTTGGACACCCGTCAGCCACGAACGTACGGAGCTCTGACGAACGAGAGGAGGTGATGGCTCGAAATCGACAGACGACAACAAGGGAACCAAACGGACGCCCGCAGAGGACGGATTCTCCATGCCGGCGGAATGGGAACCACACGCAGGATGTTTCATATCATGGCCGTGCAGAGAGGAGACATGGCAGGGACACTTCGAGGACGCGAAGAGGGCGTATTCCGCCGTCGTCGGTGCGATAGACCGCTTCGACCCAGTGACTGTCATTTCGGATCCCACTGTCTCTGGTGAGGCTCGTGAGAGGCTCGGCCCGGGTGCGAGGATCTTCGAGGCTGCGCTCGATGATTCGTGGGCGAGGGACAACGGGCCTATCTTCGTCCGCAATGACGACCACAATCTCGCAGTCGTCGATTTCAAGTTTAACGCCTGGGGCAACAAGGGACCTTGGGAACGTGACGAGAAACTGCCAGCTCTGATCGCTGAGCGGATGGGGACACGACTTTACGAAGCGCCAATGATACTTGAGGGTGGTGCCATAAGCGTCGACGGCGCCGGCACTCTGCTGACGACCGAGCAGTGCCTGCTCAACGCAAATCGCAATCCTGGCATGTCGCGGGAGGAGATCGAGCAAACCCTCGCCAGTTACCTGGGCGTTCGAAAGGTGGTTTGGCTTCCCAACGGCCTTGAGGATGACATGACCGATGGCCATGTCGACGGAGTCGCCGGGTTCGTCATGCCCCACGTCGTACTGGCGGCCCATACGAATGACGAGTCTGACCCGAATTACAGGCGTCTCGAGGCGAATATGGCTCGACTGGAATCCGCTACCGACTCGAAAGGACGCTCTCTGGAGGTGGTTAGGACGGTTCAGCCGAAGCCAATCATGGTTGATGAGGTCTCCGTGACCCCCGCCTATGCCAACCTCTACTTCGCCAACGGTGCGGTGGTCTTCCCGACCTATGGAATCCGGGAGGACGATATCGCTCATGAAATCCTCGCCTCTCTGTGCCCGGAGCGCGAGATCGTCGGTGTCAGATGCGAGTACATCGGCGTCGGCGGAGGGGACGTTCACTGCATCACTCAACAGCTGCCTTCAGGTGAATACCTGTATCCGTGATGAAGTTCGCAGATAGCACGGAATCCTACCAAGTCGCAGGTCTGAAGTGAACTGTCGCTCAGAAACGAAGGCGTATTCATCAATTCACTTGGGCGGTTTGATGTCCTTGATGAACCGGTGCCACCGTCGGGCGTCATCAAGTCTCGACATGGCCTCTGTCTTGCCGATATCCGCTTCATCTTCGGACTCTGCCATGCGCAGTTCGTCAATCGCCTTCAAGAGGCCACTTATCTCCTCCATGAGCGCCTTTCCCGCCTGTACGGTCATCGGGTCATGCGAGAGTGTGTGTTCGAGGTCGTGTTCCCTCTGCTTCAACGAGATTATGAGCGAATCTGTCTTCGCCTTATCCTCGTCGGTCAAGTGCTCCTTTGTAACTAGCCGATAAACCACCTCTCTCACCTCGACTTTGTGGTCCTCGAGCATCTCGTATTCCGGAACTAGCACGCCCACCCAGTATACCATCGAATGTATGGTGGAGATCAACTTCTGCCTCTCCTCTTCGGTCAGCAGGCGGCGTCCGTCCAGGGGTACGTCGTCAGTTCCTTGAGACTCTCCCATGCAGCTCAGCAAGGAGGCGTAGGATTGACGAAATAGATTTCCTTTGCGGCAAAAGGGGTCGTAGCTGAACCGGGGCGTATAGCTCTCTAACAGCCAGAGGGGTCATTGCAGCAAGCGGAACTCGGTTCAACGACTTGCATGACCCGCATCGCTGACTAGGGGTACGTTTATAAAGCACCTATTCAAGTACTCCCAGGCCGGTGTAGGTACGATGGCAGTGATAAAGATAGAGAACGTTGTAGCCTCGGCATCCCTCGGGGCGGAGCTAGACCTTCGGGCGATAGCGCTTATGCTCGACGGGGCGGAATACGAACCTGAGCAATTCCCTGGTCTTGTCTACAGACTGAAGGAACCGAAGACGGCGACACTGCTCTTCAGGAGCGGAAAAGTGGTCTGCACGGGTGCCAAGAGCCTCGAGCAGGTCAAGATTGCCGTCAGCAAGGTGGTCAAGCAGATAGAATCAGCCGGGGTCGTGGTCAAGAACGAGCCGGAGATTGTGGTTCAGAACATCGTCGCCACAAGCAACCTTGGAGCGAAGATCAATCTCAACGCGACAGCCATTACCCTTGGCCTTGAGAAGGTCGAGTATGAACCGGAGCAGTTTCCTGGACTCGTTTATCGCCTCGAATCGCCGAAAGTGGTCATGCTTCTGTTCGGCAGCGGGAAGCTAGTGTGCACTGGCGCCCGAAGACCGGAAGATGCCGAGACTGCTGTCGACAAGATCACAGAGGAGCTCAAGGCCGCTGGTCTGCTTGCGTAGACTGGTACATGCGTAGACTGGTACAGCCAGCATATGCGAGCCGCAATCCTGCCCAATTGCCTCACGTCAAGTCATCGTCAGAACATGGATCGTTTCACCCAGTGTCCGCAGTACGGACAGGCGTTGGTCTCCATGTCTATAGAGCGGCCACAGGCGCTACATTTTCTTCCTGGCTCCTCCTCGCGTCCGGCGGAAGCTTCCGCCAAATCCTTGCCACAATCGCCACAGAACTTCTTCCCTTCGGGGTTCTCCGAACCGCAGCTCCTGCACTTCATCGGCATTCCTCAGAGTCTCGACATGCCTGTCCCTCGCTAAGGATGTTGCCATGAAGCGACCTTGCGCTTCTTCATCGCGGAGGCCTTCTCTCTGAAACGTGAGGTCTATGCCCTTCGCGAGCCCTGGCTTGAGGAAAACATGAGAAAGGAATAAGTGGTTTCATAGACTGAGCGAGGCGGCTATCCCCCGTCATGCAAACGCTGTCCGCGTTCTATCGGCCGGCCCTACATGAACTTGCCGCAGAGCACTATCCTGTCAACGTCGGGGGGACCGTAACCGCATTCTTTAAGGGATATTTTCCATTCCGAGGCGATAGGCGGGATTACGTCCTCCAACCAGGTGTCCAGCATGAGCGAGCCTGCGCCCGTGTCATCGACAAAGAGCGTCGGTTCCAACAGCGTCTTCTCGCCGTCAAGATCGATGATGTAGATGCAGTACGTTCCTTCGTAATCCCCTGTAGCAGCGACCGTTATCTCCAGCGTACTCCTACCGTTTTTTTCCCACGACGAATAGACTGCCGTGCCCAAGGGCTCCCCAGGATTTTCCTTGAGGCACGCCGTTAGCGTCTGGAATGATCCAGCCCCTGCCATCACGCTCTGTGCGCTCATCACCAACATGGCGAAAACTGCAAACAATATAACTCCTGATGCCTTCCTTCTCATGCTCTACTCCTCCGTGATTCGTCCTGCGCGTCCTGCTGAGGCCATTGCATGAACAAATAAGGCGTTTGTGGTACAAGTTTGAAAATTTGTCCACGGCCCCTGCCTGAGCGATGCCGGGATCTAAGTCCGAGACACTGGATGGAAATGAGATTGGCGAATTCAGTGCCGAGAAGGGCTCTTTCTGAATCTTCCTTCGGTGCATGTCGGCATCTGCTCAGCTGTCCAACAGAAGAATTGCTCACGTTCACCTCATTCAAAAGGACGCAACGGCCAAATTGGAGGACATAAACATATATTACTCTCCTTCGCCTTGAGGGGAGTCAGTAGTCTTTTGGCTACGGGGGGAACCACATGTACAACCGGGCAATTCAGGCCGCCCTATTCGTCGTGGCGGTCGCAGTTATGATCGTGCCATTCTCCTGCCAGAACGCAAGTTCTGCAGGAGGCACGGAGAAGACGACTGTCTACAACCTGTATTTCGGCGATCTACACGCGCACACATCCTACTCTGATGGTACAGGCACCCCGTGGGAAGCTTACGAGGCGGCTATTGATGCAGAGGCGGACTTCATGGCCATCACAGACCACATAGCGATATGGAACGCTTATTATGCCTGGACAGCCACTGAAGAAGAGTGGAATGACCTCCTGGCAGCGGCAGATTACTACACCTCCAAGAAGTTTGTGGCGATGGCAGGCTACGAGGCCTGGCTGCTCGCTGACCTTGGGGAGATCAACGTGTTCAACACGCGGGAGCTTCCTCCGGGACCCCTACTGAATCGACTGGACCGACTCCCTGAGTTCTACGACTGGCTCGCCCAGCAGCCGGGTGCAATCGGCCAGTATAACCATCCGCTCTATGTCAGCGACGACTTCCTGAACTACAGTTACCACACGGAGGACAGAGACACAGGGATGAACATCATCGAGGTGTACAACGATGAATTCTACGAGGGCAGCTACACCATGGCGTTGGACGCTGGCTGGCACATAATGCCCTCCTCTAACTCCGACACGCACAGCGCTAATTGGATCTCGGGCTCAGAGGTCAGAACCGTCCTACTTGCTCCGAGTTTGAGCCCCGAAAATCTGTACGAGGCCATGAGGGCCAACAGGGGCTATGCGACGCAGGACAAGAATTTGCAGGTCCACTACACGCTCAACGGAGCTGTCATGGGATCTGTTCTGTCGCCCACGAGCACATACGAAGTTACGGTTCAGCTTTCAGACCCAGATGGTGCAGCTGACGCGATCAAGCTAGTCGAGATAGTATCTGACGGCGGAGCGGTTGTGGCGAGCAAAAGCGTCGACAGCACGACAGTCGAATGGACAACCACGCTGACATCGGACAGCGCCCACTACTTCTATGTCAGAGTTACCACTGCGTCGAATGTTACAGGAGAAGAGGGCGTGACTGCGTGGACAGCCCCTGTATGGACTGGGCGTTGACCTCGTCGGTGACACGTTAGGAGCCGCAATAGGATCTCCTTGCGCACGATAATCCGCCTGCGCAGAAATATCCTATGATCTACGATAGGCAGGGTAAGCTCTGGTCTACAGCAGATGTGCAGCCCCAGAAGGGGCATATCAACGAGGATCCGATCCCCCTCAGTTCGCTCCTACAGCCTCTTGCCTCCTTGAGCAGGCTTTGGAACCCGATAACTGGCCCTTTCTCAATCAAGGGGTTCCTGCACCGGGGTATAGGCCTCGTCATCGCCTTTCACGGTGAAACCTGATGTTCAGGTCGTACGACATGCAAACTGGACCGGCATCTCATTCCTGACTGAACGGGTTGCGAGCAGAAGCTGCACCAATCCAGCATCCTCTCGCCTTTCCGCGTCCATGGCCTTGTGGGACGGGAAATGGTTTGTGCGGCTGAGGGCCGCACAGTTTCCTGTCGCTTATGTCTCGAAGTCCAGCACGCTCTCGTCGTAGGCCTGGGTGAACGTGAAGACCATCTCGTCCCACAAGGTGTCAACGGTGAACGCCATGCCGTAATACACCGTGTTCAGACCGTAGAGTTCCGCATCCTCGATATCCTCGAACCAGTACGCCGGGTTGATCCAGTAGTACGAACAGGTGAAGTAGATCGATATGCCGGTCGTTCTCAGTATTCCTCCGCCTGCGGATGTGACATGCCTCTCGTAAACGACGACCTCGTCAACACCTTCCTCTATCTTGTCGGTCAGCGAGCTGAGCTCAGGTATCTTTTGGCCCAGGAGGTCTGCGTACAATCCGAGATCCACGAATGGCAGGTGTTCACCCTCGTACGTCGGTATCCTCGGGGTCTGTGACTCCGCGGACTCTATCGCTCCTCTGAACCTGCTGTCATTCAAGTATCCGCCTTTGAAGAGTTCCCTGGCGAGTGCATCGATGTCATTCACCAGCTCTCCGACGCGTTCTCCCAGCTGCACGAAAGACAGGGTCGTGTCCCCGAAGTACTCTAGGCCCTGTCCCGTCTCGGAAATCAGGTTCTCATAACAATCCACATACGAATCGACGACAGCTTTTCCGACCTCCTCGACTGTCGGTCTCGGTGACTGCGTCATCACGGACAGGAACCCGGCGTAGCCCATTCCCGGCCCGGGCACGAGGTTGATCGATGCGAACATGTAATCCGCGATGTTCCTGTTCTCGTAGATGACCTCGATCATCGAATTCAGGCAGGCGTCGTAGCCCAAGATCGTGAGCTTGTAATTCTCGTCCAGCTTCTTGAGTTCGACCTGGGCCGTCGCCAAGGAGGCAGCGGTCTCAGGTGTGGTCAGCCTGGATACCCAGCCGCAGTCAAGTATGGTGCTGTCGTCGTAGCACACGCCTCTCCACCCACCGCCGTGGTCCCAGAGGACAAGCATGTAGTTCTCAGCAGGAGCGTACGTGAAGGCGGTCACGACAGCCCACGTAAGCTTGTTACCGTCGCCCATGTCGACTTCTTCAGGACAGGATTGCTCAGGGAACAAGTCACAGTCACAATCTAGCTCGCCTGTCTCCACATCATAGTGTGATACGTCTTCCTCGATTACGAGCCAGTGAGTGTCTTCCGTCAGCGACAGAGTATCCAGCAGAACGATGATTGTCACACCGTTCTTCGACCCCACCTGCTCCATCTCAAGAAGGTCGTCAATCGCATATCCTTCAAGGTTGTTGTCTCCGTCCAGATATACGAAGACGGTCCATGGGCCGGAGCCATCTTCCTGGGCCTCCTGGCCAAGGGTAGCATTGGCTAGCATGCCCGTCAGGGCCATCGAAGCGGATAGCAGCAAACCTGTTATCAAAACGCATGTTGGTGTTCTTCTCATTTCTCTTCCCCCCATTAGTATCCGTTTGATGGACTTCTCTGTCCATCAAATGGGTACTGACTCGCAATTCAATATGACGCTATAATAACCTTTCTCGTAATCTGGGGACCTCATAGTACAAATTCGAAACATAAACAACGGATTCAGGCCCGGCAGCCACAGGCTCAGGTCCTCGAGAGGAGGCCATGGATTCGTATAGATGAGGATGTCGCCGCAGCAACTTTCATCTATAGTGTTCGTGCTCTGTGGCGAGAGGTCGTTCTCTTGATAGATGGTAGTTCGGCGTTCCTCGAGAATCTCTGCAACAGCTTCGGCCCTTCGGGATTCGAGAAGGAACCGACCAGGATAATGAGGGACTATGTGCACAAGTACTCCGATAATGTGATGACAGACAACCTGGGCTCCCTGTTGTTTACGAAGAAGGGAAGGTCCGACAGACCCGTCGTGCTTCTGCCCGCTCATGTGGACGAGATCGGATTCATCGTGTCTTCAGTGAACGAACTCGGCTTCCTGACGTTCAATCCGTTGGGGGACTGGTTCGACCAGGTTTTGCTCGGACAGCGCGTGAAGGTGAAGACCTCGAAGGGAATGATTCCGGGGATCATAGCTGCCAAACCTCCGCACCTTCTTCCACATAGTGAGCGGGCGAAGATGGTCGCCCAGGATAAGATGTTCATAGACGTGGGCGCATCGAACGAGGATGAGGCGAAGGCCATGGGAATAAAAATCGGCAACCCTGTTGTTCCTGATTCGTCCTATTCCACGATCAAGAAGAAGGTTGTCCGTGACGGCAGGCGACGGGGATCGGAAGTGATCGCCATCGGCAAGGCTTTCGACAATCGGTCCGGGGCGTTCATCGCCGCCGAGGTCGTGAGGATATTGAAGGAGGACAATATCGACCATCCGAACACCGTCGTGGGTGCGGCGACAACTCAGGAAGAGGTTGGCCTGAGAGGTGCGAGAACCACGGCTTACCTCGTCAAGCCGGAAGTCTGCCTGACGATCGATGTCGATCTCGCTGGCGACGTTCCTGGAATCGAGGCCAAGGACGCACCTACGAAGATGGGCCTTGGCCCGTCCATAACCACCTATGACTCATCTATGATCCCGAATCAGGGGCTGTTGGAGTTCGTCCTTAAGGTCGCCGAGGGTGCCAAGATACCCTATCAGCTATCGCAGACGGGGGGAGACGGCGGAGCCACCGACGCGGGGATCGTGCACATGTCCAACGCTGGCTGTCCCACGCTTGTCATAGGCGTTCCCACAAGGCACGTCCACGCTCACGCTGGGATGATGAGCCTGAAGGACATCGAGAACACGACCAAGCTTCTCGTCGAGGTCATCATGAGGCTTGACCGGAAGACGGCTGAGGGCTTCTCGGCAGTGTAGACCGAGCCGACATCGGTGGAGGGCTCGGTCGCTTATTAGGTCATCCGCCTTGTTGGTGGGCAATATCGCTTGACCGAAAGCTCACAAATACAGCTGTGACGTTGTCTATTCCACGACCCTGAGGCTGTGCAATGAATCATACAAGAATGCTGCGAGCAGAATTGGAATGGCTATCCGGGCCAGTCGCGTCCAAAGCCAGGAAGTTTCTTCTTATGCCATTTCAATCTGTCGAGATGGGTGGCGAGCCCCCGCGGATGCCAATCAGGGTTGAGAAGGGCGTCTTCGTCACGACGAGAGATGGTGTCCGCCTCTGCGCGGACACACACATGCCCAAAGCTGAAGGCAAGTATCCGGCGATAGTGACGCGGCTGCCGTACGGAGAGAGCGAATACTGCTCTTGGAGCCCCGTTTATGGGCGATTCTGGGCGCGGAGATGCTTCTCCTTGGTCAAGTCTCTGATATGCAGAGAGTTCGAGATTCGGATCATGAACGCTGATTGTGATTCAATTTCGCGATTTCAGCGCTGAGGCCTGCTCCTTTTCATGCTCTTTGCACTCAATGTCACTCCGAATCGAGGCTATTGGCACCCTTTGCCCAAGAGGACCCTCAAGTTCCTTGGGAACAGGCTCAGGTCGAGGCCGACTCTCTTCAACTTCTTCTGCATCTCCGCGGCCTTGTCACCTCCGAACCTGCCTCGGAGAAGATATGCGGTCTCCTCCTCGCCGAACTCTCCTCGGTCCTCGCACCAGTCGATAATATCCTTGTCGTAGGGGCAAGCCCTCTGACAGCGCATGCAGCCAACGATGGAGTTGTGGGCCGAAGCATCTACCCATTTAGGGAACTCGTGCTTTGCCTCCTTTTCGTTCAGATAAGTTAGACACCTCTCAACCCGGATCAAGAACCTGTCCTTCTGGATGGCGCTCGTTGGACAGGCGTTGATGCATGCCCTGCACTTCGCACACAGTGGAAGCGCCTCTTTGTCCTGCCAGTTGTCGATCGGGCTTTGGTAGTCAGAATAGAACGCTGTTAGGCGGTGAAAGCTGCCGTACTTCGGTATGTATGCGATGTTGTTCCTGCCGTATTTGGCCAGGCCGCTTCTGACGGCAAGGAGCTTGACGGGCAACACAGCCCTTACGAGCCTGTATTGCCTTGGCATGAAAGCCCTTTTCAATTCGTTTCTGGCTCGCCAGATCACCTTGTGCCCGTCAGGGTAGTTTGGGGGAACGAAAACCTGAACCTTACGGTTCTTCCAGTGGAAAGTCGTGCGAAAGATGGGCTTCGGCACCGCAATCACGATTATCGATTTCGCATTCGGGAGGCTCTTAGGCAGTGTCGGTGTAAAATAGGGGTCTGCAAATTCGCGGTAGAAGTCTTCGTCGAGTAGTCCCTCGCTGTGCAATGACCTAATCTCCTCACCGAGTTCTTCGAGATGTTTGGCTGAGACAACGCTTGCATAGCAGTCGTTTTGCTCCAGTCGTCGGATGAACAATGGTTTCTCCGGCACGGTATCCTGCCACTACGTGATGGCGGTCACGGCTATTAGAATGGCGCCGTGGTTAGGCAATCCTTGAACCGGCCGAACCGTTCCCTCAGGCATGAACCAGTGCAGCGCCATCAGAGGACTCGAAAGGGCATCCTCGGACTTCGACGAAATCGGAGTCGAGCCAGTGCCGCGCTACTAAGAACCCAGTTATCTACACGCAAACAGGCAGGGAACCGTGGATGAAACGAGATGGCCGGCTCTTCTCCGGTTGGAGGGTACGACATGCAAGCCCGGTTGGATGGGTCAACAATGATTCCGCATACAAGAAGAATCAACAGTTGATGGAACACATAGAGAGACTCATATGAGGAAAGGAGTTGCGCCCGCCCTGCTCGGACGGGCATTGAGGTTTGAACGCTTTCAGTTGTAGTCGACCAGGAAATCATACCATCCCATATCGACGCCCCACTGGGTTTCGATATATGATGCGCCGTAATAGCTCCAGGAACCTTTGCTGCCCCACCACAAGGTGAGACCTCGAGCGTCCGGGAGAGCGGAGCACGAGTGGACGGCTAGGACGGCATCGTCGACTGCAGCGACCATGGCGGTTGTAGCGCTTCTAAGAGCCGCGTTGGAGAACTTGCTGCTCGCCAGCAGCGTTTCCCCAAGGTCTGCCATATCCACGAAGTACTTCGTCGACCAGGCCACATAGGCGTTCCTGAGCGCGGTCGAGTACACTTTTGCGTATGCTGCCAGGTTGTCGTGCATAAGACCACACCATGTCTCAAAGACGGATGCAGATGCTCCGATGCTCGAGACATCCACCGCTGCGAGATTCACGGTCGTGAAACTGGTCTCGTCGTAGTACTGCCCCCACCCGTCGACCATATCAACGCATACCTGGGCCGGTGTCCTCGTTTCGTCGTTGGCGACAGGCGTCCACATGAAGTCGTACGGATATCCGTCGAACGGCACGGATTCCTCCGAGCCGACCATGTAGCCTACCAATCCGGTCGTGTAGGCTTCGTACGCCACCTCTATGTTGCCCATGTTGCACGCGTCGAACGAGAGGATGTCGATGTAGACGTTCGCATTCTCTATCGCGGCCTTCATCTCGGGCATGTGGATCCTGTCCCAAGATGTCTCATCGAAACTGCATTCTATCCATCCCATCCCATGGTCCCAGATGGTGATGCCCAGATTGTCCGACGGGTACAGCGTGGCCACCTCGGTTATGAACCATTCAAGGGTCGCTCCATCGCCGAAGTTCATCTCCGGGTAGGAGTCCACGACCTCCCAACTGCTGCCTGATATCTCGACCAGGTCTGTACCGTCAGTCGATTTCAGGTCCACCATCGCGACAATGTTGACTTCTGAATTCGCGGGTATGTTCAGCAGGAGAGGGAGGCTCGTTCCATCCCACTCATCCTCAAGATTGTTGTCCCCGTTGACGTACAGGGCAAAAGTCCACGATACGGTCTCTGCCGCGGCGTTAGGGATCACCAATAGCCCCGGCGCCACGAGGGCGGCGCTGAATAGCACCACAACGCATAATCTACTCGCTCTTTTCATCATTTCCATACACCCAACCTAGAGAGGTCAGTATGCGAACAGTATTTCCCCCCTCGGCGGTATCGGCATAGGCGTATTTCAAACACGCACAATGTCTGCTCGCCCCAACGATGCAATGTGCACAATGAACCCTATCGATGGAATGATTGGCAAGCGGCCCGAGGTGCGGACCGGATTCGCGAAGTGAGGGAAGTTGAGTGTATAGGCACAGCAGCCTTCTACGACGGCGTGGAGGAGAGTGGCATGGGTAACCGTGTCCTTTGTGGAATCCAGGAGAATGAAGGGAACTCACTTCGAGAGCAGCCATAACGTCGCTCGCCTATCTGTTTGCAGCCAAGGCTCCAAGATGAGGCTGCTGGCGACAGATGCATGAACCTCGCGCGGCTCGCCATTTGGAAAGAATGAGATGCAGGGAGGAAATGGAAGAGGTTTGTGTCACGAGCTGATTCTCGTGACAAGTATGGTCGAGCCTAGTTCCCGCGAGTGTGGCCTCTTTTGCTGTGGCCGTGGCCGTTGCCACCGCCGTTGCCGCCGTTACCGTTGCCACCGCCGTTGCCGCCGTTACCGTTGCCACCGCCATCGCCGCCGTTGCCTCCGCCTGAGCCCTGTGGGATCAGCGGGCCGAGAACGATCCAAGCAGCTCCGCCGTCGACACCGCCAACTCCAATCTTATACGTGGCGTAGTCAGCGCTGTCCTCCTCGACGAGGTCTGAGAACGGATGGGCGGGATCGAGCAGCTCGCCCTCTTCGCCCTCTGGGTTGTAGAGATGGGCAATGGCGTAGTCCACGCTGTACCACTGGCCAATCACGCCGACGCCGTCGACAACACAGCCGAGCCGAGTCTCCACCGTGTAAACGCCCTCATCAAGCCCGGTCGTGTCCCAAAGTGTCCCATATATTACGTGGCCTGCCTTGTTCACCTCGCGGCCCAGTCCCCTCTCTTCAATGACCTTCTCTCCGGTCAGCGGGTCCCAGCCAGCCTCGAAAACCAGCGGCTCGTCCAACTCGTCTGACGTAACGGTGATCTCGATGTACGAGACTGACACCATCCTCGTCATTGGCAGGACCGTTGCCGAGTCGGCGATGATCGCCGCCTGTTGCTCGAGGCCGTCATCGAATACGCCTGGGTACAGGTTGACGTCTGTCGTCAGTATGTCCCTCGACGAATCGTACCCGGTCATGTCTATGACCATAGTCTCAATCCGAACGTAGTTGTCCAGTCGCCATTGTGGTGCATAAACCATGTTGTCCGCGTAAAACACAGCACATGAGACGGGTGCACTCCCCGAGGGCGCCGTTATGATCAACGGTTCGCCTTCCTCCTCGCTGGCGCCGATCACGCATGCACAGGATGTTATCCCGAAAAGCACAGCGATCACAACTGCCGATACTTTCTTCTGATTCATTTGTTTGTCCCCCCCCGATACATCAGTCATGTATGTCGCATACTGTCTGAAGTAAAACCTGTATACCGAAACAGTATTTCTTCGCTCGCACGAAATCAGTTTCAGATGTACGAGATTCGTCGGGTCCATCTGAAGCTTCTGCGGATTCTCGCTACTTGATGATCCGGATTCGGTTGGTCATCCCGTGCCGCTCCCTTACGACGAGTCCGCGTTTCTCGAGCTTGTCCAGAAGCCTAGTGACCTTCGCCTTGGAGAATACCTTCGCAGAAACCACATGCATCTGCAAGAGCTCGCCACCGGCGCCCCGTATCATCTCGTAGAGACGAAGCTCGTCTGCGCCGAGCGTACTAAGGGTGCGCTCGTCGTCCTCCGTGGGCTCTGTCGCCGACTCGTTAGCCTCTTCGGCAGGCTGATCAGGGCTGGATTTGGCAGAGGATGCATCGGATGCAACTGGTTGGCGCTCCGGAATGGAATGAACGAGAATGTACACTGATATCGCCATGAACGCGACGGAAAGGACAGCCACCAGCCCCCTACCCCGAGAGAAGTCCGGGCTGATTCCATCGCCGGACTGCGTTGCTGCAGTCAGTGCAATGGCAAATACTGCCGAGGAGATGCAGACTGAAACGGCAGAAAAAGCGAGCTGAAGCGTCCTTGTTCTCACGAGCCACGTAACACCGGTTGCGATATTTCACACTTCCCGAGATGCACGTCCATCTCCATCGGCTACCTACGAGTGTCAGAACTAAGTCAGTACGATACGGGCTCTCTACCCTACTTATAAGACTTTCTAACCCTCGAATAGAAAAGGATTTTAACCATGTGCGGAATGATGACCTCTAGGCCTATGTAGGGCGGGGGGACGCTATTGATAAAGATTGCGCTTGATGGAGGTAGACTCTTCATCACCTCGATCATGCTTCTGACGTCATTAGTAGTGCTGCTCTCGTTCTCGATTCTGAGCCCTTCGATGTCACCTCTGACGTCAATCGCAGATCTCGACGCGGACGGCGTTCCCGACAGCACGGATATCTTCCCCGCTGACCCGAGCGAATGGTGTGACTCTGACAACGATGGCGTTGGTGACGCAATCGATGCGTTCCCGGATGATCCCAACGAAACCCTTGATTCCGATGGCGACGGAATAGGTGATAATCTCGACTTCATGGACGAGGGTAACGGCGGAGTGAAGATCTCGCTCGTAAAATTCGAATTCGAGGGATACACGTCAAGTTGTCATCGCACCAAATACAGTCCAGATCCATGGTTCGAAATTAGAGTCGACGCCGACTGTGATGGCGACTTCGAGATCATTTTCCAGAGTGAGGTGTTCTATTGCGAAGACTACCTGGAGTGCTTCTTCGAGGCCGTCGTCGATCTGAGAGACGATGCCAAGAGCGTGAGGTTCTCGATAGTAGTATACGACGTCTGGGACGTGGACAACAACGAGGTCGCGGACTTCGAGATATTGGACTACGTGCCTTTGGACGGGCTCATGGCAGATGACCAGACTATTGATCTTCCCTGCTGCTCCACCTGGACCTATTGCGGGGAGGGGGACACGGACAACCCCGACTGCACGCTGGAGTACATGGTTTCAACCGTGGCGCTGGTCTGAGTGCGGTGTCGGGTTTGTGATAGGCCGATTTTAAGAACCCTCACACGAGTCGCCAGTCGCGCCATCAGTCGTCATCGTAACCGTGTCGTCGAGATCTGTCCGATAGGCCGTGACGCCGTTATCTTCAACCCTCCTCAGGGTTCCCGCCTCTTTGCGTAGTGAGGTGATTCATGGGGCCGATCTCAATCTCTCCGAAACGCCTTCGTGGCGGACCTCTTGGCGCCTATGATAGACTTCTTCTCGATACATTTCTCAGGGATTCGAGTCGGATTAACTAATAACGGGGCGGACATTACCGGGACCTGATGTCGATGGAGATCTCGTGGACGAGGAAAGCACGCAGGCTGCCTGAAGAGGTTAGGGAAGAGATTTCGCGGAGGTTGAACACGCTACAACCGTACTTCCCAGAGCTGAAACCTCAGGTCAAGATAGGGTTGACGCGTTTCCTTGAGGGGTTCGTCTTTCAGTCGAACAGTGGGTCCGTCAAGCTGAAGCTGGATGTGCGGAAGCAGAAGAACGGCGCTTGGCGATATCCAACGTATTGGACGATCGCCCATGAGCTCATGCATCTGGCCCAGTTCAATTCCCATAGTATACCTGGAGGCGAGAGAACTTGTGACATATTCGCCCTTGCTAGGTTACCGCCGAGGTTCATTGACGAGTCACCAACATATCTGTTCGTTCCTCCGGACGCGAGGGCGACCTGGAGGGAGAGGGACGCCGAGCTTGCCCATACACTGGCCGAACTGGCATTAAGAAAGCTCGCGGATGGCGAGGCATCGTACGCGTCATTTTGGGAGGACGAATTCGAGCACAGTTACGAGACGGCCTGACCATCCGAGTCACCCGCAGGTAATTGGCATAGTCCCATCCATAGAACTCGCGCCGATTGCTCTTCCCTCTCGAGACTAAGGGATCCCGAGTGGGCGACCTCTTCTCACGTGTGTGGTTGCCGGGCCGCGAACGAGAACGGCATAGGCCATCGCGGCTTGACGTACGACGATATGCTTCTCAGGCTCAATGATGACCCGGACATGACTTCGAGCCTCCGAACACAGGTTGGCGAGCGTTCCTCGAGACGTACTGGGGCGTGGCGTAGAACCGCCACGAAACTCACAAAACGACTTACCCGCTTTTTCCCGGCCAATTCTTGACGTCTTAGTGGTCGAGCCGTCTCAAGTCTTCTCGTCCCTATGGCTTCTCTCACCGAGCCATGGATGGAGTGAGAAGTCTGACTCATTCTCAATGAAGGGGTTTCTGCACCGGGTCAAACTCATCACGGGCAGTGCAGGTCTTGGCAAGAGCCCGTTCCTCCAGCATCTCAAGAGATAGGCAAGGGCGACCGTCGAATCTGAATCTCGGTAAGAAGACCAGACGCTTCTGTCCACGCCCACTCGAGAGTAAGGAGATCATCCTGCAACCATGGAATCAGCAGGTCGTCTCTCATGTCTTGGAGGATGAGCCGTGCCTCGCCACTTGAAAGAGTCTCATTGATTAGTCCCAAGTAGACCCAGTAAACGTCTAGATATCCCTGCTGCTGGTCGAAATCGTCGGCCCAGCACATCTCGTCGTTTATCATCCAGCTCATGAGTAGATTGTACGTCTCAAGGCTACACGACGGCGCCCAGTCCATAGTGTAGATGCCTTCGAGCGCGTTGATGGCGTTGTTTGTGGAACCACTCGACAAACCGGCGATAGCATCGTTGAGGCTGATGTAATCATTAACATGTTGATCTGTGCGGAGGAATGTGTCCCACGAGCCCATCGAGCCGCCCTGGCCTTTTCTCAATCAGAGAGCGCGACCTGCAACTCCTGTTCGGATTCTGATTCTCGTGCCGTGAGGATTGGCCTGATAGATTGTCTATGTGAGTTGAGGCCTTTCTTATGCCAGGTGATTGTTGAGCGGCGGAGACCGCCCTAGTTTCTGAGCAGAGCCCTCCTCGCAAGAACCGCCCCCAAGCCGATCATAAGCCCGGAGAACACCCCGATGCCCAACATGTCGACGGCCACGGAGTACTCCGCCCCTACGTCAGTGCTGAATACCAGCTGTCTCATCCCGTCCACGACGAAAGTTATCGGGTTGTACAGGGCGACGGTTCTCAGCCAATCTGGCATCAGTGCGATTGGTATCAGAGCGCTGCTCGTGAACATCAACGGGAAATTCAGAAGGTTGATTAATCCAAAGAGGGTCTCCTCGTTCCTGACGACTAGACCCAAGGCTACGAACAGAGCTGCGAGGCCTATTCCAAGCAAGGCAAGGAACAAGGCCATGCCGGCGGCTTCGACGATGCCAAACGAGGGGCTGAACCTCAACCCGCTCAACCCTGGAATGAGCACGAAGGAGGCCGCCAGAAGAATCACGACAGTGGCCTGGAGCATCGATTTCACAAGCGAGGAGGCAATCCTGGAGAGCGGTATGACCGATCGCGGGATTGGCGCCACCTGCAGCTTGGACAGGAACCCGAACTTCCGGTCCCATAGGATGGACACGCCGCTGAAGAAGGACGCGAAGAGCATGATGAACGCCGTCTGGCCGACAGCCATGAACGAGAAGTAGTCCGGCGCTCCGCCGAACACGAGGCGTAGATCCATCCCTGTTCCGTCCACCTGCGCCAGCCTGCCGATGTTGAACGCCTGACCGAACAGAAGCAGCCACATCAGAGGCGTCGTGAAGACGAGGATGATCTGAGCTGGCGTCCTGTACCATCTCTTCAGGTCGCGCGCGATAAGAGCGAGCGTTTCACCAATCACTGCCTCACCGCCTCCTGCGGAAACGTCCTCTGGACGTGCTCTGATCCTTGTGTCCGGGTTTGGAGTTGGACTCCTCGTCCCTGAGTTCCCTGCCCGTGAACTCGAGGAAGGCCTGGTCGAGTGACGGCTTCCTGATTACCACCGAAGCGACGTCGATCCTCTTGGACATGAAGCTGTTCAGAATCTTCGGGAGAGAAGTCTTGCTGTCGGGGACCTTGATTCTCGCCTTGTTGCCCGTGCACGTGCCGTCCAGCAAAGCTATTCCAGGCATCCCTTTGATCACCTCGAGGATGTCTTCATCGCACTCGGCAACTTCGATTTCGATGACGTCCCCGCCCACCGTCTTCTTGAGGCCTTCCGGGGTGTCCAGCGCGATGACCCTCCCGTGGTCGATTATCCCGATTCTGTCGCAGAGAGCATCCGCCTCCTCGAGGTAGTGTGTCGTGAGGAATATCGTCATATTGGTCTCTTTCTTGAGTTTATTGATGTGCTCCCACATGCTGGTCCTCGTCTGAATGTCGAGACCCAAGGTGGGCTCGTCTAGGAAGAGTACTTGGGGTCTGTGGATAAGCCCCTCTGATAGCTCCAGACGCTTCTTCATACCACCCGAATAGGTCTTCACAAGCCTGTCGGCGGAGTCGACGAGCTTGACAAGGTCGAGCAGCTCGTCGATTCTCTTCTTCGCCTCGCTGTAGGGAACCGCATAGAGTCTCGCCTGCAGCTCCATGTTCTCTCTGCCCGTCAGCTCATCGTCGACCGTGAGTTCCTGCGCGACTAAGCCGATGCCCTTCCTCACCTTGCTGGGCTCCTTGACGACGTCGTGCCCGAGCACCTCGGCTCTTCCACCCGTTGGCAGAGTCTGAGTCGTCAGGATGGATATCGTAGTCGTCTTGCCGGCTCCGTTCGGCCCCAGGAACCCAAATATCTCGCCACGGCCGACCTCGAAGGATATGGAGTCAACCGCCCGAACGTCGCCGCTGAACACCTTCTCCAGCTTGTCCACAACAACGACTGCGTCCTCGACTGGCACGAACCCCCCCTCACTATTGGCCCTCCAGGCCAGTTTGCCGTGATAAAACTTGTCACGAAATGGCATGGATTCTCCGAGGAGGACCAATGCGTCAAGCGTGAAGCCCTCTGATTTTGATTCATACGTCTGGTATTCCGACGATGGGACGGAGCAGCCCGTACCTCCATATTTGAGAACGAATTGATATCCGATAACGCCGTTATCTCGCATGCCTCGAGGGTGGATCGAGGAGGGGGTGAAGCGAGTGGGATTCATCAACATTGGCGTTTATTCCGCAAAACCCGATAAGGACGGCGAGCTGAGGAACGTCCTTAAGAAGATCTCTCAGTACATGAAAGAGAACCCGGACAAGTTCACCGCGCTCAAGTCGAGGAAGTTGTATACCAGACATATAGGCGGCGTGTTCGGCGAATACGTCGACATGTGGGAGTTCGGGAGCTGGGAAGAATACGCCGAGTATTCCAAGATATACGGAGCTGACAGCACATATGCCGGGTATTGGAGCGAGCTTGTCGAACTGGTCGAGCCCTCCACGCATTCGTGGACGAATCTGATAGAGGCCGGATAGGAGGAGTCCAAGCGGCCTTCTCTTCGGGTTGTTAACCCAAAGGGCTATCGTTCTGAAGCGTGGTATCCCGCAAACAAGAAGCGCACATTGGGGAGAGGATCGCAATGCTATCTTGCCGCTATATGGCCGCAGTCTCACTGGCAGTCGTAGTCTGTCTAATGCTGGTCGCGTTTCAGCCTATGCTCAGCAATTTGAACGAGAGAGAGGCAACCACCCAGCAGACCCCGCACGAAATTCCGGCGGCCTTCCGGGATCTCAGTAGGTTCGTGGGCGAGCTGATGAACAACACGGACGATACGAATCACTCGGACACCGACGGCCTGCCCGACTCGGTTGAGCTCGTCATCGGCACCGACCCTTTCAATCCAGATAGCGATTTCGACAGGCTGAACGATTACGACGAAGCGTTCATGGGCATGGATCCCAACAAGGCCGATTCCAACGATGATAGATTTCCCGATTACTGCGAACTTACAAACGTAACGTTCGACCTCGACGGAGACGGACTGCCAAATGCGTGGGATCCTGACAACGATGATGATGGAGTATCTGACTATCTTGACCTGTCACCCTTCGCCAAAACGACGCTCCAGAGCTACTTCCAGATTACAGTCCAGACTTCTGGAAACCCTACCTACGCATCGTTTCAGCTCAGGACTAACAATCCCGACCATATGAGGCTGATGCAACAGAGTTGGGACTGGCCCACCGATTCGAAGGGATCGTTCAGGGACCTAGACGGCTCTGTAGACGATGTCGTCATCATACCGACCCTGAGGATTGACTGTCAGAATCTCCCAGATCAGGTAGACGTCGAGGAGTATGGAATCATAGTGGACGAGTCGTCGGCATTCGTCCCATTGTTCCCTGTGTGGGAATATGGCAACATGGTCGCCCTTAAGGGCAGGATGTTCTTCCCCGAGACGGCATCACCGCTGAGCGCATCCCTAGACCTCAGCCTAGTGTGGAGGGTCAGCGGCCTGAACGACAACGAGATCAGGGCGTTCGCATCTGAGAGTGGCGACTACTTGCGCCTTCAGCCCGATGGGTCTATCCTGGCCAATGGGGATGACATCGGGGCGAATGAGACCTTCGTCTGGATGTCGTTAGGGAAAGACAGGGCCGCTCTCATGGCCTCCAACGGCCTCTATATGACGCTGAATCAGGACGGGTCGATATCCGCGTCGTCGGATGAGATAACGGCCGATACCGAGTTCATATTCAACAAGGGTGAGGATGGTTCCGTCGTAATCGTCGCAGGCAATGGCAACAACCTAACGGCTACATCGGACGGGGCATTGACGGCTGATGGTGCGGAGTCTGAAGGCAGCAGCACTTTCACCGAGGCCGACCTTGGAGTCGTATCATCTCCGACTATCCTCGCTACGTACTACGAGGATTTCATGCTGACAGGGCTGGAGGTCAGCGAGAACTTCGGCTCCAGCGTCGGCGTGTTCCACGGAGCCGAGCTCGACCAGTTGATTGCTGCCAATCTGCTTCTCGCGTATGAGTACCTCAGGAATTCATCGAACAGCTTGCATGATACTCCCGCGTTGCTTGATGACTACAACCTCACAGCGATCACCTCGGATATCAGAAGCTTCTCCCACCACGACGAGGCCCTGCAAGAGGCCTTGTCGACAATGATCCCCTCCGCAGTGGAATCCGTAGCGTTGGGGGAGACTCTTCCTGTAATCGTCGGGATAGAAGACGAGGCTGTCGGCATCGAGTTGGCACAGCTCTCCGATGAGTATGTCCTCGACGGCCCCTTTTCGATTGACCTGAGGGGCGAACCCGCAATCGTATCAAAGGTTCTCCGCTCCAGCTGGTATACCGGAGGCGTCGACACGCCCCTCGAGCTGTTCCAGGTCATCGACGAGGTCAGGACCTGGGATCTGAACGAGAGCTCTCTGATAACCACGGTCGGTCTGGTGTCGGCGTGGTATTGTGGCGAGTTCGCAATCGCATCAGTCGGAGGCGTGACCGTGGACCACGACTTCCCGGAAGTCGTGCTACTGGACGAAACCGTCCAGACCATCATTGAAGTCAGCTTGATGTCGATAGACATCTTCTTGACGACCTTCGAGATACTCGATACTGCCTATGCGTTCTGCGAGACCTTCGCCCGACTCGGAACCATCGCCAAGACTGCCGGTCAGAGCACATGGGATCTGTTCAAGACCACGTTCAACTCAATCAAACAATCCCTGACGAGTTCGACCACTGTTCTCGAGCGCATCAGTACAGCCATGAACATTATCGGCGTGATCCTGGCCGTGGGAATCTCGCTGTACGCCCTGTTCGCGATAGGCGAAGAGCTCGGTTGGGGCGCGGTCGGAACGGGCATCGCCGTCACCTACTCGATAGTCATGCTAGCGTACTCTCTGACGCTGATAGCCTTGGCCGCATTCGGCGGCCCCGTAGGTGCGGTTATCGCCATGATAATCGCCGTGGTGGACATGGTATTGCAGCTCTTCGGAATCGATTTCATCGGGTTGTTCATCGGGTGGCTCATCGACTGCTTCACAGACACCAGGACCAGGAGCGAGGTCGACTTGGCCTATGTTGACTCCGAGATGTCATTCGTGGACGTGGACGGGAACGGCATAGATGCCGGCGACAACATATCTTACCGGAGCAGGCTGTACGGCAATGTGACGATCACCGGCGACGGGAGCTACTCCGACCTCGTAGACAGCTACATCATCCCGCACCAGGTCATTTCGGTACCATGGGGTTCTAGGTCCACGCGCGGTGGCTGGACGGTCGAGAACTCCACCGTCTACACATCCACGTCCAAGTCGGTACTGTACGAGACCGAGGCTTGGGTTAAGCCGGGCATCGGCATGGTCAACTTCCCGGTGGCCATCGGCCTGTATTCCGACTACAGGATATACTACGACGATTGTTGGTGGTTCTTCGGATGGTGGTGCGACAGGGAGTCCCAGACCAACAGCCCGTCCGACACCCAGGTCTCCCACTGGACCACGATCTACTTCGACGTCATGCCTGGCAGCATCGACGAGTTCGGCGAGTGGAGGGGGATGGTCTCGAGCGACTCTGACGGGGACGGCTTGAACAAGTCAGAAGAGGCTGCGGCTGGGACGGATCCATGGAGGTGGGACTCCGATGGCGACGGCCTCGGCGATGCATACGAGTTGACGATCGGCTCAGACCCGAGCATCCGGCACGGACGCGACACCGACTTGGATGGTCTCGACGACCGATTCGAACACGCCAGAGGATACAACTTCTCCAGCCCTGATTCGGACGGGGACGGCCTCACGGACTTCTTCGAGTATCACGGATGGGCGGTGAATTTCACGTACAGGAACGACACCTACTACTGGCTGGTCAATTCCGACCCCCATCTGAGCGACACCGACGGAGACGGAATCGGCGACTTCGAGGAGTACTACTGTCTACTGAACCCGAGGAGTGCCGACACTGATGGGGACGGCATTCAGGACGAGATCACGGACTACTATCTTACGCATATCGATTTCAGCTCCTCCTTCGTGCCCGAGGCTGTGGGATACTCCCCGAATTGCGTCGCAGTAGACGAGGACGGATTTGTGTACACAGACAACTCCACCAACGTCGTGGTCTTCGATCAGAACGGGACTGAGGTCGGAGGATTTCCGGTCCCCGACTACAGGCCGGATGAGTTGGAATGCATCTACCTGAACTTGTCCGGCGAGCGCCAGACACTCCTGGTCGTATGCACGGGCGCGGATGTCCTTGTCTATGCAACAAACGGAACGCTCTTGAGTCAGATACCTGGCAGCGTTCTCGTGGGCATCGACGTCTCAATATTCGGGATGACTCTGGACCCCAACGGTCCGGACCCCAACACGTACTATCTGTACGTTCTGGACTCCTACGATCGTGTTCGCAAGTTCTTGATGAATGGAACTGAAATGATATCGCAGGAGGCTCTTTGGGGAGAATCCGGCACCGGACCTGGGCAGTTCGACCTGGGATGGTACGCGGCAGACATCGATGTCGATGAGGATGGGTATGTCTACATCTCAGACACGAACAACGACAGGATTCAGAAGTTCGAACCCGACGGCACGTTCGTGACGATGTGGGGCGAGACAGGCACCCAGGACGGTTTTCTCGACCGAGTCAGGAGCATCAGGGTCGACGTCAATGGCGACATACTGACGCTTGATGGTAGCGGGGATTTCGCGGGCCGGATACAGAAATGGACATCGGACGGCAGATGGATGTGCAGCCTTGAAGAGGACTACATCGCAGCCAACGGCATTACAGTGGACGGCGGGAATCGCATCTACCTAGCGAGCTGGGGGAACGTGACCAGATGCTCTCACGACATGGAGCTGATTCAGGCAGAGCCCGACTATGTGTTCCTCGACGCTGACAGCGACGGCCTGACCGATGTCCAAGAGGAAAGCGGATGGTCTATTACTGTCACGACAGAGGAGTCTACTTCCTCGCTCACGGTCAGCAGCGAGCCGATGACGCCCGACACAGATGCCGACGGCGTTCCCGACCCCGACGAGGCTGCTATGCAGTCCGATCCGCGTTCGATTGACCCGGACGAGGACGGGCTTCAGGACATGGAGGAGTGGCAGCTCGGGACCAACTTGACACACTGGGACACGGACGGCGATGGGCTCGGGGACGGGGCCGAGGTCGAGTTCGAAAGTGACCCGAAGGTTCAGGACACCGACGGCGAAGGGCTGACAGATTACGAGGAGTTCATCCTGGACCTTGACCCGAACACACCTGACACCGACCAGGACGGCCTGGATGACTTCAAGGAGATCGGCTTCGGCTCTGATCCCAAGAATCCAGACACCGACGGGGATTCCATGTTCGACGGTCAGGAGTACGAGCTCGGGGCAAATCCCAACTCTGCAGACACCGACGCTGACGGCATCGATGACGGCCAAGAGGTTCTGTTCAACACCAACGCGACCTCCGGAGACTCTGACGGAGACAAGCTCTCGGACGGGTTCGAGATATCGTCAATGATGAGCCCCCTGTCGGAGGACACGGACGGCGACGGGGTTAACGACTCTAGAGAGCTGGAGTTGGGTCTCAATCCGAGGAGCACCGACTCCGACGGCGATGGCGTGCCCGACTCACTCGACCTCGACTACCTGCTCGAGCTTGAGGACGAGATCGTACTCTGCTACGACGACATCGAAGGCTCGGCCGAGTTCGCGCTGCATCTTACGCAGAACGCAGATGTCAGAACCGTAGGTCCCGATACGTTGCTGGCGGAACATGCCGATGCGAGGTACATCGTCCTCGTTGGCCACCCCGAAGCGGGCGAAGGCACCGCGGGCGGAATCATATACTCAATACTAGAGGACTCTGGTGAAGTCCTTGTTCAGATGCTCGACTCGGAATACGGTCGGATGGCGGTCAGGTACGGGCTGTGGAACGAGACGCAGACGGTAGTGATGCTCTCGCACGTCTACGACACCGACTGGATCCGGGTACTGGGCGTCCTGAAGAGCATGCGCATGACCGTATCGGAGAGGAGCGTGATGGTGGACTACCTGAACCCGAGGGCCTGCTTCATGCTCGACCAGATGGATACCATGAGGGCCACCGACACGTTCGTGTGGACGAAGCTCGACAACATGGCCACGTTCAGCGTGAGAGTGGACAAGCTCCATGACGACGAGGTCTCGGATAGTCTCTCCGGGTCTGACGCCCTGGCGCCTGGCGAACTCATGATGGATAAGTATGTTCGGATAGAGTTCCAGTCACTCGATCCGGACCTGTCGGCCGTCGTTTCGGGCTCGCTGATTAAGATATACTACACGGCCTCCGACCTCGACGTCAATGGCGACGGCGACGCGGGCGACCCTGAGGATCTGAATGAGAGCTCGCTGCAGCTCTTCCTCCTGTCGGCAGACGGCGAATGGGTAAGACTTTCTGACATCGTCGATACCACCGGTGTGAACACGACGGATGTGGAACTCTTCGGCATGTCCTACGAGGGGTATCTGTGGGCCAACGTGTCAGGGTTGTCCCTCTTCGGCATAGCTGGTCAGCCGGACGAGGGTCTCCCAGGTTCGGAGATGCCGTGGCTATTGATTGCACTCGCGGCCTTGGCCGCGATCACCCTTATAGCAGTAGCCATCGCAGTCCGCAGGAGGAAGGCGCCGCCGACCTGAAGGGCTGACGATATCAAACATCGTCAAATTATAGGCGATTATCAGCATTCGCGTACGGCAAGAATGGCCGAGCTGCAGGGGGAACCCTGGATGAAACGGGACGGATGGCTCGTCTTCAATCAGGGCGCTCTTGCACTCGGATGTAGGTGATTTCATCGCTCTTCCTCGTGGAGTGGGGAATTCAGTTTGTGCGACATTCAAGCCTGAATTACTGGGTCATCTTTTGGCTCCTCCCCGCGGCCTTCTCTCAGCTGGAAGCGATTTGAGCTTGTTCTTCGCGAGAAGCGAGTCCTATCTAAATCGGGCAAAAGAACAATTGCAGTCATAACATACGATGATGGCATGACAGGTATGATGAGCGGCAAGATATGCCTGATAACTGGGGCCACATCTGGCATCGGAAGGGAAACAGCGTTAGCGTTAGGGAAGATGGGAGCAACTGTTGTGTTCACGGCGAGGAGCGCCGAGAAGGGAAAGGCCACAAGAGGCCAAATAACAGCTGTTTCCAAGAACGAAATGATTGATTCCCTCGAATGCGACCTATCATCTCTGTCTTCTGTGCATGATTGTTGCGCCAACTTCCGGGAGAGATACGACAGGTTGCACATTCTGATCAACAACGCAGGGACGTGGGAGAGAGAAAGGAAGGTTTCGAAGGACGGAATAGAGAATACATTCGCGGTAAACCATCTTGCGCCATTCCTTATGACGAACCTTCTCCTTGACTTGATGGAGAGGAGCAGCCCAGCAAGGATCATCAGTGTTTCCTCGGGGCTTCATGGAGGGACCATCAATTTTGACGACGTTGAATTCAAAACTAAGTTCAACGCGATGAAGGCCTACAGGCAATCAAAGCTGGCGAACATACTCTTCATCAAGGAGCTTTCAAGGAGACTGACAGGCACAGGCGTCACCGCCAATTGTCTGATGCCGGGGCTTGTCGCCACGGGCCTGTCGAGAAACGCAGGAGCGTTTGGCAGGACTTTCTTCAGGGTGTTCGGAGCCAGTCCCGAGAAAGGTGCAGACACCTCTGTCTACTTGGCTAGCTCGCAGAACGTGATGAACATCTCGGGAGAATGCTTCAGAAAGAGGAGGGTGACAAAGACCTCTAAAGAGTCCAACGACCCTGAACTGGCCAGAAGATTGTGGGAACTGAGCGAGAATCACACTCAGAGATGGTTCCCTCTTGACCGTCGCCATTCCCCCATCCTTGAATCGCCTTCGGCCTAAGGGCTTCTCTCCGCTCCTATGGCTTTGTCCCACTCCTCTCGCCAGCGGTTCTGACCCACCGTTTACTCATGAAGATGGACCAGAAGGCGCGGCGCTCCAATATGCGTCAAGGAAGTCAAGCCAAATCTCATCCACGAAGAGCATCTGCCCGTAATACTCGGACCATTGTGGCATGGGCCAATGGCCTACGTTCACCTGGCAATTCTCATACATCGCGAGCGATCTGGGGAAGAGTACGCCCATACCTTCGTATCCCGACCGTTCGTCTATACTGCGATAGTAGACAACCGCATCCGACAGACTCATCATCACATTCTCGCACGCAGACATGACAGCACCGAGGCTTCGATCGCGAATAGCCTCCACAAGCGTCGGGAGGTCGACAGTTCTTTCCCAGCCGTTCTGGGACCAGGGCAGGATTGCCTGCGCTCTCGCGTATGACACAATACTTGCATACTCATCCATCTCGAGGATTAGCGCAGACGCCATGTCCTTGATGTCGCATACGACTTCTCCCATTCCGGAGAGTTCTATCACGGAGAAGGTCACGTGCTCGTATGACATGTACCACCAGGCAGTTCCTGGGTCATCCTCCAGTTGCCCGTCTTGGTGTGGTCCCTCCTCTCCCCGGTGTTTAACGTTGTAGTAGTCGACGTGTTCGTCAACCAAGGTCGTGGCGAGCGTAAGTGGAGCCATGCCAGGCTGGGCAACGAGTTTCGTCAGAATGGTGTCCCACGGGAAGCCAGGCATCGGGTCGTACCCCTCACTGGCTACGACATAGTCAATGTCCGCTCCAGATGCGTAGTATTCGTAGGCAACCTCAACCATTGCGAGAATACAGGCAGCAAACAGGAGCACGTCTACTTCGTAGTCGGTTAGGGCTGACACCACCTCTTGGTGGGTGAGGTAGTCTATGCTATCGTCGGCTCCGGTGTCGTAGTCGAAGCATACTCCCAGGGAGTCGTCCCCGTGGTTCCAGAGAACGAGCAGGAAGTACTCCGATTCGAAATTCGAGGTGGCGTACGTGACAAACTCTCTGAGTGTCTCCGAGTCACCCATATTCGTCTCGACCCCGTGCAGCCCGCAGTCTTCCTGCTCTCGAAGCTCTCCTTTGAGCACGTGATAGACATGCGCAGGGCCTATCTCCGTATCCCACAGAAGGATAATGTTGACAGATTCTGTGGAGCCGATGCTTAGCATCTGGTTCACGTCTTCCTGCGCCCAGAAGTCGAGATCGTTATCGGAGTCGAGGTATATCGCCAGTGTCCAGTCTGCAGCACCGTCTTCACCCTCTCCTGCCGCCAGGCTCGCGAAGAGCGGGACGGCGAACGCCGCAGAAACCATCAAACACATTAGACGCTTCGAAGAGTCACTGATTGACATACCCGAGTTCCCCCGTGCCCATGGCCGGAATTGCCTGGCATGGCTTAAGGGTTTCTTTCGCCTCCCATGGCTCTTTCTCTTGGTGCGATCTCTAACCCCGGTCGGATGGTTCGGTTCTATCGGAGGGAATTGAGACCTTGCTAACCTATCTGATATTGACAAGAAAAGAGAAAAGGATCTAACCCCGGCAATTCCACGTGAGAAAAGTCAATAAGGTGGGAGGAGTATAGTATCTGATGTAGGATATGAGGGATACAATGGCGAGGCTGCCAGGCTATTCTATGGGCAGCGTTCTTCTGACATTTATCGCAGTCTTCTTTGTCATGGGGTCATTTTGGATGTCGTGGTACTACATCTCAAATGGACACATAATCGTGTCTGAGTATTATCTGAATCATTTTGACCCACTATACGGAACAGCCGAGAGTTACCGCGATTGGAACCCCGTAGGGGAAGTAATGGAAATGCTGAAGTTCTTCGCCGTCCTGTGGTTTCTCGCATCCCTCCACTACGCGTATTGGGTCATGTCAGACACAAAAGGATCTGCAATCAGGGACATAGCATCTGGAATGGCACCGGTTACGATTGGCGTCGGGATGCTTGTGTACTTCACGTTGGCTTTCCCTAGCGCGGCCCCTTCGCAGTATGTGTCGGGATTCTTTTCGAGCACAACCGATGGGGACGTTGTATACACCGGTGGTCCTGGAGGAGGATTCTACCTATGTGCAATCGCATGCATCCTGCAAGCATCGGCTGTTCTACTTCATTCCAAAGCAGTCTCCTCAAGAGCACGTCCCCTAGAATTGGAGCCATACGAAGCTCCCGTGGTCAATAAGTAGCCGCCGAAGTAAGCCGAGTCTTCCCGTATTGCGATAGGAAGCTCGGACTTACCCCTGATTGAAATCAGAAGAAAGGGGTTTAGCTCCGACATCAATTCGGCCTGATTGGCCTCGCATTGCGACATGACTGGCCTGTCATACTAGGCATTCGACTCTGAACACTACTGCCGCATAGACAAGACGGAAGATTCTCCGGTAGGAAGAGTCATTAAAGGCCATTATCGCAATTCAGGCACCGGGAAATGGCGGGAACATGAATGACTTTGAGAAGAGGATAAAGAATGCTGTTGGAACTGAGCTGTTTTCGGAGCGAGTGGATACGCTTCAGGTGAATGTTGGATTCCTCTGCAACAATCGCTGCAAACACTGTCATCTCGAGGCGGGTCCCGAGAGGAGGGAGCTGATGGATTGGAACACCATGCAGCTCGTGATAACTGCTGCGCGTGACATCAGACCGAAGCTTGTGGACATTACCGGAGGAGCCCCCGAGATGAATCCTAATCTGAAGAGGTTCGTCAAGGCGATGTCCGCAGAAGGCTTCAGAGTCCAGATCAGGACAAATCTGACAATTCTTATTGAGCCAAGAATGAAGTCGATGATTGATTTCTTCAAGCAGAATCGAGTGAAGCTCGTAGCGTCTCTTCCCTGCTATCTAAGAAAGGAGGTCGACGCTGTGCGCGGAGATGGCGTCTTCAATCGCAGCATCGAAGCTCTGAAGAGACTCAACAAAGCTGGCTACGGAAGGGTTCTCGAACTTCAGCTGGATTTGGTATTCAACCCAGAGGGTGATTTCCTGCCAGCAGAGCAGTCTGCCTTGGAGCAGGAGTACCGGGAGATACTCTTCAGGGAATACGGCATTGACTTCAATAGCCTTATCACGATTGCTAATATGCCAGTCGGCCGCTTCAACGAGATGTTGCGCCAAAAGGGCCATTTCCAGAGGTATGATTGGCTGCTACGGAAGGCCTTCAACAAAGAAACCATCGATGGACTGATGTGCAGAAGCCAGATTAATGTTGGTTGGGACGGAAAAGTCTACGACTGCGACTTCAACCTCGGTCTTGGATTGACGGTCGATGACTCTGTACCTCAGCACATTCGTGATTGCGACCCAAAGCAATATTCCCGCAGGAGAATCGTAACGGAGAGCCACTGCTTCGGTTGCACCGCGGGCCAAGGGTCGTCTTGCGGGGGAGCACTTGTCCGATAGAAATAAGAATCCTGAGCATTGCGGGACTGCATCAAACGCATGCATTCTTCTCCTCACGAAATACCCGCAGAAAGGGGTTGTCAAGCAAAGACTTGCACGGAACCTGCCAGAGGACAAGGTCATAGATCTCTACGGTTGCTTCGTACTGGATTCGATTGAGACTCTCAAGGCATCAGGAATTCCGTTTTCCATCTGCTACTATCCGAGCACCAAGCTGGGAGGATTTCAGAGTTGGCTTGGAACAAACGTGACCTATATCCCTCAGCGCGGACGAGACATGGGACAAAGGCTTAGGAACGCCTTCAGCGATGCATTCAATAAGGAGTTCGAAAAGGTCGTGGCGATTGGAAGCGACTCGCCGGATCTGCCCGTCAGGATTCTGGTCGAGTCCTCTTCCGCGCTCGATGGTCACGATGCAGTGATTGGCCCTTCGACCGATGGAGGATACTACCTCATAGGATTCAGTCGCCGCGCATTTCTTCCAGATGCTTTTGAGGGGATCCATTGGAGTACTTCGCAGGTGTTCGAGGACACTTTATCAAAGTTGGAAGGGGCAGGCCTGAAAATTCACATACTTCAAGAATGGAGCGATGTCGACACAATGGATGATCTTAGCGCGCTATTCCAGGATCTCTGCGAGCAGTCTTCATTCGCACAAAGAACAATGCGCTTCATTTGCGAGAACAAGGCTTTGTTGAGATGATCGAGGAAATGATTGCGAATATGGTTGAGAAAGGTTCGCCGAATGAAGGCAGAACAATCATATCGGTCATAGTGCCCGTTCATGAGGGCATTTCCAGGCTTCTGCAGATCAGAGAGTCTGTCCATGCTTCTAATGTCATCGCCGAGCTGATCATCGTCATCAATAGCCCGGAACTGGTGGGTAAGATCTCTCCCGAAGGACCGAGCGAGATAGTCGTAGTTTCCAATCGGATCGGACGCGGATATGCGTTCATAGAGGGCGCAAAGATCGCTAAAGGAGACATATCTCTACTCCTGCACTCTGATACCACGCTGCCGAATGATTGGGATTCTGCCATAATCAAGGCCATGTCGGATCCGAAGACCGCCGGTGGCGCATTCTCCAGGTCGTTCGACAAAAGAAGCGCTTATCTTCAGTTTCTTTTGCCATTGGGCAGCCTCTTTTCGTGGGTCCTGGGAGATGTCTGGGGCGACAGGGGGATATTCTTGCGAACAGGAATCCTGAGGGGATGCCTTCAGGCTATTGATGTGCCGATCATGGAAGACGTCAGACTTGGCAAATGCATGAGGAAGCACGGGAAGGTGAGACTTCTTCGAGAGACTGTAATCACAAGCGCCGATGCTTTTCGGAAGCACGGCAATATCCGTCATACTGTTAAATTCCTGAAGTGCCGCGTTTGGTACGCACTCGGCGGGGATCTTGACCAGATATTCGACTACTACTATTCTAGGAGATGAGCTATGGCTATGCTCTATTCAACGTCGATTGCGTTAGTGAAGATGGCGAGGCCTCTGATTATTGTTGCCGGCATCATTTCATACGCCCTTGGTTTGGCCATGGCACAGTACGAAATGGGAGCGGTCGATTTGGCCGCTGCCTTTCTCGGCTTTGTCATTTTGATCTCGGCGATAATGATGGCACACTATGCCGACGAGTATGCAGATGTGGACACAGACTCACTTACAGCAAGAACCATAGTTACAGGAGGCAGTGGTGTTCTCATATCGAAGCAGGTTCCTAGATCGCTGGCGTTGAATGCAGCTGTGGTCTCATTTGGGTCCGCCATGATCCTAACGGCCGTAGGCATCACTTCAGGAATTCTTTATCCCGTCACGGGATTGGTCGTTGTGTCGGGACTAGCCGGAGGCTGGATATATTCTATGTCTCCGATGCGGCTCATAAGGCGGGGCTGGGGGGAGCTTGACAATGCCATTCTCGGCGGGTTCCTTATGCCCCTCCTCGCGCTCGCCTCTCAGACTAGTGAAATACCTGCGAGAGCTGTCTTATGGTGTGTGCCAGTTTTCTTAATCGTGATGGCAAACCTCTTGGGCATTCATTGGGCCGACATGATGGCGGACAGGCAATCTGGTAAGCTCACTTTAGTCGTTAGACTGGGCGATCGAACAAGGTTGTTGCACATGGTCGTGATTGCCTCGACCTATGTCTACGTCTTCGCGTTCACGGGAGACTTGTTTCCATTAGAGGTCAGCGTTGCCACGGCGGCGACATTGCCGCTTGGGATTTACTCTGGATTTGTTTTCATGCGCACTCCAAAGCCCATTCTTGGAGCGATCACTATGGGTGCTGTGATGACTGCAATGACAGCTGGTTGGTTGCTCGCATGACCCATACATCGACATCTGGCCCGGGCTCAGCGCCCATGGCAGGCCGCTACGGCGGCGCTCGTTCCTGAGGCGCCCACGACTTGTTCCACGATCAGCATACGTGAGGATGACCCGGCTGCTGAAGAAGAGCAACGGCCCCAAGATAAGCCTTGCGCCCATCCACAATGCGAAGGGGGAGCCTGGAGCTCGGTCTATGCGGTTTTGCAGCACACTAGCATGCATCAAATTCGAAGCGTAGGAAATTCCTCGCGGTTTGGATACATAGTACTGAATTATTGTCACGTCTCGAGAGCGAACAAATGTGAATCTCGAAAGATCATCTCCTTTCATTATGCAAATCGGCGCATGATACCGCACCTGTACGTCCAATTCTATAACAACAAAAGTGCCCATTCGAAGTGGCTCACATAGTGAGTGGAGGAGGAATGGATGAAGAACATAGTCGAAGTCGCATCGGAAGCGGGATCGTTCAAGACCCTCTTGAAAGCCGCAACAGAGGCTGGTCTGGTAGATACTTTGAGCAAGGGCGGACCTTTCACAGTGTTCGCCCCGACGGATGAAGCGTTCGCCAAGCTCCCATCGGGGACAGTTGAAGGTCTCCTGAAGGACAGGGAGAAGCTGAGTGCGATTCTGAAGTATCACCTGGTTTCTGGGAAGATGGACGCTGAGGCCGTTACAAAACAGGCTTCACTGAGAACCGTCCAGGGAAAGGATCTCAGGGTCGACCTCTCGCAAGGTGTCAGGGTTGGATCTGCCAAGGTCATCAAGACGGACATTGATGCCAGCAATGGCGTAATCCACGTGATCGACACAGTCCAGATACCATAAACAGACGCCAGTTCTTAGTGTGCTGCTCTCGATCAGAAGCCCCGGATCAGGCAAACCCTTTTCCTATTTCCAGCCCTTGATGCATTTTCTCACTTTGGGCGACTTGCATACCCGGATCGACGGCTCACCGCTAATCGGCAAAAGAGATAAGAGGGACGATTTTCATGCGGTCGTGTAGGTGGTTGAAGTGGCGGTGTACGTCGTATTGTCGAAACTGACAGATGAAGGACGAAAGACACTCAAGGCCAAGCCGGAACGCGTGAAGGAAGTGAACGAGGAGATTTCGAAGATGGGCGCACGAGTTATGCACCAGTTCGCACTCCTCGGCGAATACGATTTCCTCACCATCCTGGAAGCACAGGACAATCTCACAATCTCAAAGGTCATGGTGGACCTGGGTTCCCGCGGAACCCTCGAGACGAACACGCTATCGGCAATCCCCATTGATGACTTTCTGGCCAGGTTCAAGCCATAGAATCCTTTGAGAGTCTGCCAGTTCGTTCTGTCAAGCGTTCCCAAGGGTGCCAGGATTCTCGACGTGAGAGTCCTACTTCAGTCTCCTGAGCCTTTTTGCGATCAGCCTCCGCAACTTCTCGTAAGTTGGTGGGGGCCCGGTTCTCACAACCTTGTCATCTATGAACAGGCCGTCATTTATGCCCCATTCAAGGAACGTACTCCTCTCAGAAGTGTCGACACCGTTGAACACCACCTTGTCACCCAGCTCAGCAGCAATTCGTTTAGCCCTTTCATATACCAGGTTCTGGGCAGGGCACCATCCGTTTATGAACGCAGTCACAGTCACCTTCCCCGAAGTTGCCTGCGGCCTCTTCTTCTGCTCGATCCAATGTGGCGGTTTAGCATATTGGGTGAAGGGTTTCCATAGGAGCACAGCCATGCCATCCTTATCCGCTTTCTCGTATCCTTGCTTCTTGAACCACGACGCTCTCATCCACACGGGCAAACTGGCGCCCCACGCAGCCATCCCCTTCGCCCCGAGTTTTCTAGCGTCATCTTCCGCCGCTTTGAGAAGTGCCTTTCCCATTCCCTTCTTGCGGAAATCGCCCCTTCCCTGCTTGTACCCGTGTACCCAGATGCAGTTGATGAAATAGAGGTCTTCACCGCGAACGTTTGAGAACTCTACTGGGATGTACTGGATCATCCCGCCAACGACACCATTGTCATCAACAGCTAGTTTGACTCTGAGGCCACTCTCTTTCATTCTTAGGTACCATCGTTCCTTGTGGTCTCCTGCGTCCTTCATTTCATCTGACCAATCCTCGAGACAGACGAAGTAGAGCCTCTCGTTCTCTTCACTCAAATCCGTGATCTGCAACGATATCGTCTCCTCGTCGACTATGCCCGAGTCGCATCATAGGCCTTTCGAACTGCTTTGAAGATGAATAGTTGCGCAGGGAAGATGTAATCCCGATGATTGGAATGTGCAGGGTACGAAGCAGCATTTGAGCCCGCCAGGTTACTTATTGACTAATTCATATTCCTTGATATCCCAGAACCAATAGCCGTTTCTCAGTACCTTCTGAGATTCAAGAACATCTATTCTTCGTTTGAAAATGGGGCCATCGGTAACTACCGTGTGAAATTCACCATTCTCTCCACAAACATCGATTCCTAGTCCAATGATTTCTTCCAGCAAGTCTTCATTTAATCTTCTTCCAACATACTTGCCGCTCACCAAATCTGCTTGACAGCTGGTTATGCATGCTTCAAATCCACTGCGCATGAAATCTATTAAGATTTCTTTTACGGGTCTATTCCACAGAGGCTCCATGACGTCTATATCTAATTCTCTGCAAATTCTTTCCGCCCATTTTCTACAAGGCTCTAAGTGGATATCGCCAAAGACCATGGCCTGAATGTTTCTGTCTAGAATCAGACTTCTTATGCCTTCTTTGAAGTCACTTTCATAATCGTCACCTCTTGTTTCTATTTGATGGAGAGGGATTCCAATCGCTTCCGCTTGTGCCTGAACTAGTGTATCTTCAATCCCATGAAATCTCACTCTTTGGGTTTCTTCAGAAATTGTGTTTACCAAGTTGGTTATATTGGCACCATCGAGCATTGCCTTGTAGCTGGCAAAGCAGCTATCCTTGCCCCCGCTCCATGTTGCCAGCACATTCAATCCGTGCATCGAATCAACTCTCCAGTCTAATCCTCTTGTCCTATTTAGCATGTAAGTGCGGAGAGCCGGATTTACACTTGGACGGCTAGCAGGATTTCAATCTCGCGATTCTAGCACCGAGCTAAACTCTTTCTCAGCCCTATTTCATCGCCTTTCCTCGTGGGTCTCGGAGAATCAGGTCGAAAGGCTGTTTGGCACTCCGACGCCACATCGGGCGATTGCACTGACCGCAATCGATTTCTAGCATGTACTGCGGTCAGGGTATCGGAGCACGGGCATCCCCGCAGAGCACATCGGTTGGCTGGTGGCCCGTGTGATAGGGGGAGTATCGCATTAGGGTGTCTTGCGTATCGTTTGCAGTATGTGTAGCGACCGCGTTGTGTCTTATGGCGTTCATGCCTGTCGGCTCCGGGGGAGCGGAGGCGGCCTTGCCTATACTCGACGGGATGCCCGTCGTGGTGCTCTCAGGCGCGCCGGAAGAGCGCGGGACGGCCTACGGCCTCGCTGTAGGCCAGATGATCAGGGACAACTTGAACGGGTTCTGGGAGGAGGCCGAGGCTAAGGGAATGGACAAGATGGCCACGGCCGCTCAGGCCGTATCGCTGTCCTCGTCGATGCCTGAGCACATGATCACGGAGATACGCGCCATGGCAGCCGCCTCGGACGTGGACTTCGGCGAACTCCTGGCGATGAACATGTTCGGCTCCTCAGTTCGAAGCCATGACGGCTGCACGATACTCGTCGCCGTTGGGTCGGGCTCCGTGACTGGGAACACGCTCGCATCGAAGACAAGGGACGCGAACTGCCCGAACGTACTCCTTGTCGTCGAGCCCATCGATGGAAGGCACGGGTTCATTGCCGTCGCGGGCGCGGGTGACTGGGGCATCTCATTCGGCCTCAACGATGCTGGCCTAAGCGACGGCAACAACTGGGTGCCCGTGCCCGAGTTTTACGAGGGCGGCTGGGACGAGAACCCCCTGAACCGCCATGTGCTTGAGATGTGCTCGACCGTGGACGAGGCAATCGAGCTCGTCCGCAGCGTCGACAAGTACGGGGGCACGAGCGTGATGGTCGCGGACAAGAACTCGGCTGCGTTCATAGAGGCGGTGTCGTCGTGCTACCAGACCCAGGATGGCGAGGACACCGTTTGGCAGGAGATAACGGACGGCGTTGCCGTGCACACGAACCACTACACGTTGCCGCCGTTCTTCAATTGGGTCGTGAACGAGGAGTTCGGGTACTTCTGGGTCCCCTCGGTCTCCAGGATGGACCGCGCCTACGAGTTGCTCTCGGAGAGTGGCAACGTCGTCACGGTCCAGGACCTCGTGTCGTTCACGAGGGATGTGGACGACTACGGCAACTCGCAGCCCTGGGAGATTATCGAGAGGCATCTCGACGAGATGCCCTGGGGTACATGGGGCTTCGGTTGGCCCGGATTCTCGATATGCAACATCAGGACCGTCGCCGCGGGTGTGTTCGAGATAGACTCTGAGAACCCGTCCATCATGTCGGTCATGTGGACTGCCATCAACAACCCTGGGTACACGCCCTACTTCCCCCTCCACAACGGTCTCATGAAGCGTCCTGGCGAGCTCGTAGAGACGCTCTCGGCGTATGTCAACGGCATCGTATGGAAGGCCGCGAGCCTACTCAGGGAGGGGACATTCGAAACCTGGGTAGAGCTCGCGCCAGTGCTGACCGAGTGGGAGTCCGGGGCCTTCGAGAAGAACGCGGAGGCGGAGGCGATCGCTGCCGAGGCTATAGCTGATGGAGACACTGGCGGAGCCGTATCCGCGCTCACGGAATCGGACACTGTCCTGGGGCTGGAGGCATACGAGTTCATACTCGAACTGTCGCTGTAACGACGACCGGGTGCGCCTCTTCCTGCTCTTTCGCGGGCCCCTGGCTCAGTCCTGGTTAGTGCGATCTGCAGGCCTGCCTGGTCGATTCTACGGCTAAGCCCAGGCCCCAGTAGAGCGTTCGTGCTCTCAACTGCCTCTACTTCAGGTTGAACAGCTCAAGGAACTCTCCCCAACCTGTATCGTCGGGGAACCAGAGCGTCTCAAGATACCGCGTCTCGAACGAGTTCCAGGAGCCATACCATCCCCAGTATATCGTCATGCCGTGGGTGTCCCTCGTAACAGCCGATGTGGATATGGCTATGACCGAACCCTTCAAAGCGTCGGTCAGTCCAAGGGTCGAGTCCGACAGGGCCGTCCGCTCATCGCTTGCAGGACATCTGGCCAATTCCTCATAGAGCAATTCGGCCAGGTCGATCATATCTAGCTGGAACTGAGTCCCGCAGTCGGCATATGCATCCTTGGCCGCGTGATTGTATGCATTCTTAAACAGGTCGATTCCGTCTATCATGTCGTCTGTCCAGTCGCTGAAGGAATTCATTGCGGCCATGAACTGGTTCACGTCTATCGCTGCGAGGTTTACCCTCTGAGATTGGTGGTAGTACGATTCCCAACCCATCACCATGTCTCCCGCGACCTGCACGGGTGCCCTGGTGGAGTCCTGTATCAATGGTGTGAACATCAAATCATACGGGAAACCGTTGCCGGGCACAAGCTCCTCCGAGGCCACCATTATGTCGACATACCCGGAGTAACCGACCTCGTACAGCCTCTCCATGCTTGACATCGAGCAGGCATCGAAGCCCAATATGTCCAGTGGTATGTCGGCTTCCCGCAGCGCCTGGTCCAGGTCAGGGCCATACATCCTCGATCCATCCGTATCGTCGCTGCTGAAGGATCGCCACGCGCTGCCGTGGTCCCACATTATCACTGCCAAGTTCTCCGACGGGTGTTCGGTGTTGGTCCATATGAGGAAATCCCTCAGTGTGGAGGAAAGGCCGAATCCCAGCTCCGTCTCCACGTAGCTGATCGTCGTGTCCTCGCCTGAGAACTCGATGATTTCATACCCCGTCGTGCTCAGCCTGTCCACCCACGAGACGATGTCTACCTCGTCGTTATCTGGGAGGGCACACAGCCACGGATAGGTGAAGTCGTCGTAGCAGATTTCCAGGTTGTTGTCGGCATTTATGAAGAGGGCGATAGTCCACTCCGGAATGCCGTTGTCCTCCTGATCAACAGCAATCGATAGCCCTGTGAATCCAGGGACAGCGAGGATCACTGCTGCCAGAATAATCACTGACTTGCCCACAGAATTTTCGCGGATAAGCTTAATCATACCAATCCTCCCAAGCCACTGCACAGCCAATCTCCGTTGCGCTATATCAAGAATTCCGTGAATCTAGCCGTGGATTGGCACGATGCGACATGCAAGCCTGGTTGAGTGGGTCTTCTCTATCGCAGGGAATTGAAGTTGAACATGGTTCCTTCCGAAGCTGCCTAATGTTCCACGGAGTCAGTATCGGCAAGTCTAAACCCAACGATGCTGTTGCCCCCCCAATCACCAAGGGGGGTGAGAGGATACTTCGGACTGATGATTCGGGGAGAATACTCCGTGTGTTTGTGTCCGTGGCGATAGCGGCCTCGCTCTTCGCAGGGTTCGCATCCGCGGAGAATTATAGGGATACGGTAGACGCGGTCGTGTTGTCCGAGATCGCTCAATGGACCGTGCTCGTGTATCTGACCGCGGACAACGACTTGGACGCCCTCAATGAGACGGACCTCGAGGAGCTGAAGAGAGGCGGCTCCAGTTCTGATGTCAATGTGCTCATACTGCTGGACACACTCTACGAGCCCGCCTATCTGTTGTCCGTCGAAGACCATGAGCTGGTGAAGCTCGAGAGCCTCGGAGAGGTCAACATGGGCGACCAGAAGACGCTGGAACAGTTCGTAGACTACAGCTCTACCAACTATCCTTCTGAGCACATGCTCTTGTTCTTCTGGAATCACGGTTCGGACGTGGATGGAATAGCGTGGGACCAGACGATGGAGGACGGCTCGCCAGGGGACGATGAATGGGGCGGCGACTGGCTCTCGCACCACGAGGCCATCGCCGCTCTCGATGGCCACCATGTGGACATCATGGCCATGGACGAGTGTTCCATAGGCCAGATGGAAACGGTGTACGAGTACCGTGTCAAGGGTCTTGACACGGACTACATGGTCGCGAGCGAGAGCAGCATCGGCTACCGCGGCTTCTCGTACGATGAGATACTGCTCAGCCTGAACGCGTGTCCTGAGATGAGCGAGGAGGAGTTGAGCCTCATCATAGTCGATGAGTTCACGGAGCTGTTCAGCGTTGCTCCGTTCCAATGGGAGATACTGACGACGCAGTCGGTGTTCAAGATGTCCGAGGTAGAGGCGCTGGGCCAGGCGGTCCTGGTCCTGGCGGACACGCTCGCTGAGGACATCGACTCGTACAGCTCGGTGATCTCCACAGCTCGTCGAGCTGCTATCACCCCAGGCTCGCCAGCAGTTGGCCGGATAGACATGCCCACTTTCGTAGGGTACATCATGGACAGTCTTGAGAAGAACGATCCTGCTGCGGTTGCGTGTGCCGAAGTGCTTTCCGCATACGAGGCATGCATGATTGGCATGGGCACCACGAAGAACAGCGAGCGGTTCGGCTATGAGGGCATGGGGATCAGGTTCCCGCCGGCATACGCTATGTACACCACGAGCAGCTACACTGCAAATACCCACGTGCCCTACATGAGCTTCGAGTTCCCGAACAGTGGCTGGTGGGCGTTCCTCGAGACTTACTGGGGCGTGGCAACCGAGACGGTGACCTATGAATACTATCTGACAGGCAACCCTGAGGATGTGGTCACTCAGACATCGCAGGGCATGTTGCTAGCAGGTGGCAGCAATGACATCGCCGACGCAATGAGATGGATGATTTCCAAATCTGGCGGCGGGGACTTCGTCGTCATACGCTGCTCCGGCTCAGACGGCTACAACCCGTGGGTCTTCAACAGGCTCGGTGGCGTCGACTCGGTCGAGTCGATAGTGTTCCTGTCGCAGGAGGCCTGCTACGACTCGTTCATCCTGAACACAATTCGCAACGCTGAGGCGCTCTTCATCGCTGGTGGCGATCAGTGGGACTACGTCAGCATGTGGAATGGGACGCCCGTCGAGGACGCCATACACTTCGTCGCGAACAAGCCTGCTCCTGTAGGGGGCACTAGTGCAGGCCTCGCCATACTGGGGGAGTTCGCGTTCTCAGCCAAGTACGACACAATCGACTCAGAGGCGGCCCTCATCAACCCATACAACCGCAGTGTGGCCATAGAGCGCGACTTCCTCAGCATGGAGCACATGGAGGACAAGATAACCGACAGCCATTTCGTCGCCAGGGACCGCATGGGCAGGCTCGTGACCTTCCTTGCACGCATAGTCGAGGACGGATGGTCCGATGTGGCGATGGGCATAGGCATCGATGAGAAGACCGCTCTTGGCGTCGACGAGAACGGCGATGTGACGGTATTCAGCCTGCCCGGGTACACGACTGGCTCCGTGTATATGTTGCGCACGCCTGGACCACCCGATGTCTGCGATCCCAACACACCACTCACATACACAGGGGTCTCGGTGTACCGGATATCGGCCGGTGCGACCTTCAACCTGGCAACGTGGACGGGCGAGGGAGGCACCGGGTACACACTCTCAGCGATCGATGGTGTGTTGTACTCCGATCAGTCCGATGGGAGCATCTACTGAGTAGAGTCGTAATAAGGTCCACTGACACCCCATCGAGAATAGCCACTTCAGTCTGTTCGACCTTGAAATCAGGTGACTGGCCAGATTTCAATTTCGCGATTCTAGCACCGAGCTAAACTCCTTCTCAGCCCTATTTCATAGCCACCACTATGTGGTCGTGAGCACATTCTCCCCACAAAACGATTAATCTCATTTGGAGGATTACACTAGGGAACCACATGAAGAAGAGATGTCCGTGGGCGAACTCCGATGATTCGCTCTACCTTGAATACCATGACAAGGAATGGGGTATGCCCGTTCATGACGACCAGAAACTGTTCGAGTTCTTGGTGCTCGAAGGAGCTCAAGCGGGCCTGAGCTGGAAGACGATTCTGAACAAGCGGGAGAACTACAGGCGAGCGTTTGCGGGCTTCAATCCCGAGAAAGTCGCTGCATTCGACGGTAGGAAGATCAAGAAGCTACTAGCAGACCCAGGAATCGTCCGCAACCGTCGGAAGATAGAGTCGGCGATATCCAACGCGAAGGCCTTGTTGACCATTCAGAAGGAATACGGAAGCTTCGATTCCTACATATGGTCCTTCGTAGGCGGAAAGCCGATCTGCAACGAGTGGAAGAGGCCCGCCCAGATTCCAGTTGCCACGCCTGAGGCCAAGAGGATGAGTACAGACCTTGTTAAGAGAGGGTTCAGGTTCGTTGGCCCGACCATATGCTACGCATACATGCAGGCGGTCGGGATGGTCAACGACCACGTCGTCGGCTGCTACCGTCACAAAGAGGTCATGGCGCTGCGATCGTAGTTCCCGGGCCGATTGTGATTATTGTCGCCATGTTTCTCCCCGTCTTCGGAAGAACGGCCCGAATATCAGAAGCCAAGATTCAACATCCACAGAAGTCCCACCGAAGGTCTCATATAGGCAATGTGTGTTATTGCTAACATAAAGTGGCTCACAGCTAACATAAAGTTAGCACAAGATAACCCAAAATGCGGCGGAAGCGTGGTATGATGGATGAGAGAAAGAGATTCAGAGCGTTCGTCGGGATATTGGCTGCCGTGATCGTCGTTGGTGCAATCTTCGGAATCGGGTCGGTAGTCGTAGACGGTGACAGCTGGGCGATAGTTGCGTCGATCGTGATTCTGGTTGCCACAGCGCTAGTCGCGATTGTCGTCACTAGAAAGAAACTGAAGGACCTGAAGAGCGGTTTTCCGAGCGAAGACGAGAGATCTGCGGCGATGAAGATGCGTATTGGGTACCTTGCCTTCTGGGTGAGCGTGTACCTCTGTTTCGCTCTCGGATGGATTATCAGCCTGTTCGTCGAGGATACGTCAACGGGTTTCATCCCGCTCGCAGAGATGATGTTCGTTCTGGCCGGATTGATGTGCATAATCTTCATCGTGATTTGGGCAGTCGCGTCAAGAGGGAAGGGCGTGCAATGAAGACGAGGATCAAGGAGCTGAGAGCGAGATACGACATGACCCAGGACGATCTGGCGAGGAAGGTAGGAGTTCGGCGCGAGACAATCCTGTTCATCGAGAACGGCAAGTATGTCCCGTCCCTGAAGCTCGCACACGACATTGCCAAGGTTCTGAAGATCACGGTGGACGAGCTGTTCATCTTCGGGGACGACTGAGCGCGGCCAGCTGGCCGATGCTGCGAGCCGGATTTATGCTTCGAACACTGGCCGAATTTGAATTTCGCGGTTTTAACACCGAGCTAAACTCCTTCTCCTTTGTCTTTTCCCATGATGAGAATACAGACCATGTCGAACTGCAACAATGGCCTCTAGAAAGGATGCTCGACCTTCACCAGCTCAAAACAGTCGGGTTCGATTGAACTCGGCAGCTCAAATCCAGAAGGGCGGAGGAACCTGGAACGAGAAGTCAGGCCCCGGATATCCCAAGCCAGTCTAGGTCGATGTTCCCGCCTGAGACCACAACGCCAACTCTCTCCCCATCGGCGAACCTGAGCTTTTCCTGCATGATGGCGGCCGGGCCGACCACGGCGGCCCCCTCGATTATCTGCTGTTCGTTTCTCATCATCCAGACGATTGCATCCTTCAGCTTCTCCTCTTCCGCAAGCACGACGTCATCGAACCACTTGAGGGCAAGGTCTAGGTTGAGCTGAGTGATACCGCCCGCGAGTCCCTCACAGATTGTAGCGGGAACAGGGACCTCCACCAACCTCTTTGACTTGAAGCACTCGTGTAGCGTGTGCGCCGCCGTTGACTGAACGCCGATGATCCTGATGGCAGGATTCACTGTCTTAGCCCAAGTCGCGATGCCTGTTAGCAGGCCTCCTCCGCCGACTGGGCACACAATAGTCTCGACATCCGGGAGGTCCTCGAGCATCTCCATCCCCACGGTGCCGTGACCCGCCATCACGCTGAAGTCTTCAGTTCCCGAGACGAACGTCTTGCCGCTCTTACCTGCAAGTTCCTGACAGTGCGCAAACGCCTCGTCGAAATACCTCCCGCGGAGCACGACTTCCGCGCCGAGCGCTTTGCACTTGTCGATCTTGACCTTCGGTGTGTTCTCGGGGACGCATATGGTCGCATCGATGCCCAGGCTCTTGGCACCGAGGGCGACTCCTAGCGCCCAATTGCCCGCGGAAGTGGTAATCACGCCCCTGCTCCTCTCCTCTGAGGAGAGGAGGCTCATCCTGTAGAGAGCTCCACGAACCTTGTACGAGCCTGTTCGCTGCAGGTTCTCCCACTTCAGATGCACCTCGGCTCCAGCCAGGTCGCTCAGACCATCGGAGCGAGTCAACGGAGTCCTGTCGACGACGCCTGCTAAAACCTTACGCGCCCTGAGCACGTCGATTGCGGTGAAGTCCAAATCGAGGCACCCTCACACCCCCGAGAGGCAGAATAGTTTATGAACCCATGCTTGCGGACAAAGCGAAAGCTGTGATTATGATTGCCGTATAGATAACTCTGTCACTCCAGCGTGCCCGCTTCCTAGACTGAACGTGAAAAACAAGAAGTGAAAGGCGTTAAGGGGTTTGAGGAGAAGATCGCGTTTACTTCTTCCTCTTGGCCTTCATTATCTTCATCCAGCCGCCACTCTCGTAGACCGCAAGCTTCCTCTTGCTGAGTGTGGCCTTGAACTCGTCCCAGTTCACTATCTCCAGGCGTGGGTTCCTTCCCTTCGTGAACTGTACTCCATTCGTTCCCTTGACGCGGCCGGGTTTGATGCCCTTCTTCTTCGCGATCTCCATCGCTTTCTCGATGCTTATGGGCTCCATGACCATTTATGATCCCTCCATTCGTGCTGGCCACGCCATCCAGGCATGACCCAGATATGTATCACTATGGACGATATATAAGACTTTGCGTATGCTGGCTACTCCCAAACGAGTATCTGGCTCTGAGCGGATTCGACCAAAAAATAGCCGGCGGCCAAATATACTGGCTCGGATTCACCCAGTTTTCGACGGCGGGGCGAAGCTCATCCGCGCTCCCCATAACGGGCCTGTCGAACACCTGTTCCGATGAAATAGAATATAATCGTGTACACTATTCGAGGTCGTGAGGAGCATCGAAATGGGAATTTTCGGATCATCTGGCGTTCGAGGGGTGGTCAACAAGGAGATGACCCTTGACCTAGCCATGAACATAGGCATGGCCGTGGGCAGCATGGCCAAGACGGCAGTGATGGGACATGACTCCCGGACAGCCAATGATATGATGTCCGCTGTGGCATCCAGCGGCATGATGGCATGCGGATGCGAGGTATACTCAGCAGGATTCATCACGACCCCCACCCTGGCAGAGGCCGCCCGATGCCACGACTGCGGTGTGATGCTGACCGCGAGCCACAACCCTCCCGAGTACGCAGGTATCAAGCTTTGGAACCCTGACGGCATGGGGTTCAGTGCGGAGCAGTCCGCTCAGATAGAGCAGATGATAGAGGAGGACAAGTACTCCACGAAGCCCTGGAACTTGGTGGGCTCCTCCCATCTGTTTCCAGATGCTGTCGAGACCCATATGGAGCGGGTAATGGCAGGCGTAGGATCCGCCAGCCTCAAGGTGGTGGTCGACTGCGCCAACGGCCCTGCGCTTACCATAACGCCACTTGTGCTCCAGCAGATGGGGTGCAGAGTGGTGACGCTGAATTCGAATCGTGACGGTCATTTCTCCGGCAGAATGCCGGAGCCGACTGACGAGAACATCTCCGACCTCAAGAGGTCGGTCGTCTCGATGAAGGCGGACCTGGGTATCGCCCATGATGGGGACGCCGACAGGATGATAGCTGTCGACGACAAAGGCGTCACCCTTTCGGGTGACGAGACACTCGCCCTGTTCGCCAGCAGGTACGCATCCCAGCGCATCGTGGTATCTGTGGACGCGTCGATGGCCGTCGACGACACTGTAGACGTTGAGGTCGTGCGCACGCGCGTGGGCGATGTGTTCGTCAGCGAAGAGGTCAAGAGGACGGAGGCAGACTTCGGCGGGGAGCCATCGGGCACCTGGATCTTCCCGGACCAGACATATTGCCCCGACGGCATCCTCGCTGCAGCGAGGATAGTCGAGATAGCCTCTTCTGAGAAGCTGTCGAAGGTCAGGGAGTCTATACCGCGGTATCCGACCTTGAGAGCCGCATTCGAATACGACCTCAAAAGCAGGGACGAAATCCTCGATCGACTGAGGGACGAGATGACGGCCATAGATTGCGACGAGCTGCTCACCCTCGACGGCTACAGGCTGCTGTTCGAGGACGGCTGGACCCTCGTGAGGCCGTCAGGAACGGAGCCCAAGATACGTGTCGTCGCGGAAGCACGTAGAGCCGAAAGGGCTGAGGAGCTGTTGACGATGATCAGCGACAAGGTGAAGGGGTGCTTGAAGTGAAAGGATTCATACTGACGGCCGGCGAGGGTGTGCGCATGCGACCGCTCACATCCAACATACCTAAACCGCTACTGCCGGTTGCGGGCAAGCCGTTCCTTGAGCATAATATCGAAGCGCTCAAGGCTGCGGGGATCAAGGACATCCTGCTTCTGGTCGGCTGGAAGGCGAACCGGGTCAGGGAGCATTTTCAGGATGGCAAGGCGTTCAACGTGCGAATAGAGTACGTCGAGCAGAAAGAACGCCTCGGCACCGCCCACGCGATAAGCATAATACGCGAGAAGGTGGCGGAACCTTTCCTCTGCGTATACGGCGATGTGGTGCTCGCGAAGCAGTCTGTCAAGGACCTAGTAGAACACCACAGGAAGGTCAATGGGTCGGTCATCGCGCTCACGTCTGTCCAAGACCCGAAGCGCTACGGCTGCGTGGAAGTGGAGGACGGCGTCGTCACGAACATCATCGAGAAGCCAGAGACCCCGTCGGGCAACCTCGTGAACGCAGGGGCGTACGTGCTCGAGCCTGAGATATTCGAGGCGATTGACGAGACGAAGAAGTCCCCCAGGGGAGAGTACGAGGTGACGGACTCGCTGAAGATACTGATCGACAAGAAGCACATGTTCGCCCACAGGCTCGAGGGCGAGTGGATAGATGTTGCGAGGCCTTGGGACCTCCTGGAAGCCAACCGCATACTGATGGCCGACATGGAGACCAGGATAGACGGCGAAGTCTCCGAGAAGGCCACCATGGAAGGGCCAGTCCAGGTGGGCGAGGGGTCCAGGGTGATGGCCGGCAGCTACATCACCGGCCCGGCCATAATCGGAAACGGTTCCCTGGTGGGACCCAACGCGTACATCAGGCCGAGCACATACATCGGGGACGGCTGCAAGATAGGCAACGCCGTGGAGATCAAGAACTCGATAATAATGGGCGACACCAAAGTGCCTCATCTCAGCTATGTAGGCGATAGCGTGATCGGCGAGAGGTGCAACCTGGGCGCCGGGACGAAGATAGCCAATCTCCGCCTCGACGAGAGGGAGGTAAGCGTCATCGTCGACGGCAAGAGGGCCGGCTCCGGCAGGCGTAAGCTCGGTGCCATCATGGGCGACGATGTCAAGACCGGCATCAACGCCACAATCGATGTGGGCACGATCATCGGTGAGGGGTCGTTCATTGGCATGGGAGCTCTCGCGAAGGGCACGATCGCCCCTCGTAGCAAGGTGTTCTAGGGTCTCAGAGAAGAATTCGCACTGCTACTGGGCCGGTCAGTCGACGACCTTCAGCTCGATTATGTCGCCCCTTCCGCTGTAGGACGTCCAGCAGTCCATCTCGTAAGGCGCGTGCGTGATGATGTGGACCCATCCGTATCTCCTGAACAGATCGAGGTCCGCGTCCGATGGCAGGCTCGTATCCGAAGGATGCGAATGGATCGTCCCTACGACGGTGAAGTCGATTGGCAACATGCTCATCCTGAATATAGCGTGGGAGTTGCCTGAGACAGTCCCTGGGAGGAGCATCAACTCCTTGATCACGCCCTCCTCCGCACGCAGGAACGCGGCGAACTCGCTCGGGAAGGAGGACTTCGAAGCTTCCATGATCATCTTCAGCGTCCGCCTGCGGATGCGGTCGACCTTGGCTCGCGGGTCATTCGAGAAGTCAAAGAGCGGCATGTGTCAGCCCTCGTCACGCTTCATCTTGGACGATAGCAGCTCAATCGTCCCCTCAGCGTCTTTCACGCTGAAAACGATCTCGTGGACGAGCGGCCTCCACGCCCTTACCTTGAGCTCCTCGCCGAGCTTGAGCAAGACGATGTTGTCGAAGGAAGACACCACGAACATCGTCCCGGTCTTGTCGTTGTACCGAACACCTATGCCGACGCTGAGTATGCCTCTCCTTATCTCCCCCCGCAAGGCCTCGCGGATGATCGAATACGGCACGTCGACCTTCATGATGAGACCCATGTGAAGTCTCAGGGAGCGCTCGCCAGCTATGTGATATGTGAATATGCATGGAAGCGGGAATAGAATCAGCAGAGCCGCGACAGACACTGCGACGACGAGCCAGAACGCGACGGTGAAATCCTCCACTGCGACTAGCGCGAGGGACAATGCGAGTGTGATCATGGCGGCGCACGCGACGTTGCCCAATATGAACCATCGTTTGGCGTAACCAATCCTGACAGTCGCCAACTTCCATGATTGCATGGCTACTCCATTCGCTCCAGTCAATGACGGTGGACCGCGTGCGGGGTGAACGCAATCAGCTTCTCCTGGAGGTCCTTGTAGAAGTCGTCCTCGAAGCTGACGAACCTCGCCTTCTTCTCTGACGCCGTGAACTCGAGCAATTCGCTGCCGCCCATCTCGAGCACCTCCTGTCCGTCGATGACCATCGTGCACTCCTTAGGCTCCGCGATGGTGATGCTTATCTTGCTCTTCGCGGGGACCACGAACGGCCTCGCCGCCAGTCTGAAAGGCGCTATCGGGGCGATGACCAGCGCCTCAACCCGCGGGTCGACGATGGATGAGCCAACACTCATAGCGTAGCATGTGGACCCCGTGGGTGTAGCGACGATGACGCCGTCAGCGCGCAGCTCCGTCGCCGGCTGCCCATCGACGGATACCGAGAAATGCCGCATCTTGGCGATGTGAGCGGTGTGGATGACCGCTTCGTTGACCGCGTCCTGCAGACGGCGTCCGTCCATGGTCGTCGTGAGCTTGATTCTCTCGTCTATGTGATAGTCTCCTCTCAGCAGCCTTTCGATCGAAGACTGTATCTCGTTGGGCTTGACCTCCGTGAGGAAGCCAAGAACTCCCGCATTAACCCCAAGCACGGGCAGCTCGGTATGCCGCAGGGTTCTGAGGACGGTCCCGTCGCCGCCGATTGAGATTACGACATCGACATCCATGCTCGGGAGCGGGACCCCCTTCTTGCCGAGAGCGGCAGCCGTCTCGGCTTCGAGCACGTATTCGTGCCCCTTGAGGGCTCTGAGGACGCCGTCAGCAACAGGCTTGAACCTGTCCAGATCCGGGGTGCCAATTATGCCTATCCTCGTAGGACCAACTCCTTAACGACTGGGTCGCCGTAGGCGAGGAAGTTCTTCCTGTCGTCTAGTGAGAGTCTAACGTCATACTTGTTACCTTCTAGGTCGCACAATTCTCCGCCCGCCTCGCGCAGTATCAACGCGCTCGCCGCGATGTCGACTATGCGTATCATCCTTCGGGGGTTGGAGCAGTTCATGTAGTGCCCGTCGACGGCACCCTGCGCCACGAGGCACATCTCGAGCGACGCGCAGCCCATGGTCCTGACCCTGCTCGGCAGGTTCCTGACGACCTCTGTCTCCGTGCCGGCGTCCTTGCCATCGTAGATGATGAATATGGACTCGTCCGCCAGATATCTCGAGACGCCTATCCTGTGGTCGTTCAGCGTCGCGCCCCCGCCTCTGCGGGCGTAGTAGGTATCGCCCGTGTACAGGTTCCTGATCAACGCGTGGTCGCAATCGCTCATGCGGTCGGTGCATATCGCCAACGACACCGAGAAGAACGGTATTCCATGGGTGCAATTGAGGGTCCCATCTATCGGGTCGAGCACGAGGGTCTTCTTCGCACCTCTGTCGATGTGCCCTACCTCCTCGCTGAGGATGTTGAGGTCCAGACCTTCGTGCGCCACATGTTCGATGACCGCGTCCTCCGCGAACTTGTCTATCTTCGAGGTCTCGGAGCCACTCGCCCCCCTGCCGACCTTGACATGCCCCGCGAAATCCATGGGCAGCTCATGGTACTTGCGCATTACCTCGTCCGCTATATTGCTCAGCTCGGCCTTCACGGCCAAAGTATCAGGCCTATCGACTATATTAGTTTCCTGACTTCGCTCTCATCATTTGAAGATGCCGAGCATCGAGAACCTGCCGCCGTTGATCAGCTTCCTGACGCTGATGTCGGAGGAGTATATCTCCCCAAGCTCTCTCGCGAAGCCCTCGGGAACTCCGTTACTCTCCAGCGTCCTGACGAAAGTGTTGTAGGCCCTCTGGGTGCTCTTCTTGTGCCTGAGATAGGAGAACCCCAGCCTTATCAACATCCCAGGAGCCTTGGCGCCAATCGTACCGACCATCCTCGGCAGGTCGGCCCGATATTCGGCGCGGTCACTCATCCTCATCCTTGTCCATCTTCAGCTTGGCCTTGATTCGGCTCTCGATCTCCTTCTCGATCTTCTTGTCAATGCCGTCATCGTCGTCGTGGTCGCTTCCAGCGGTGAACGCCTTCGCGATGAGTCCACCGACGCTGACGTTCGACATGAACTGCTTGGTCAGAGCATACGCCTGGGCGTCGTCCATTCCCGCGTCCCTCATGGACTTGTAGAACTGCGCCACCGACTTGGCCATGTTCTCCGCGTTCTCTTGATTGTACAGGGTCTTCGTGATCGCCTCGACGAGTTTCGGTATCTCGCTCGATACGACCCCGAGTATCTCCTTCAGCTTCTCCGCATCCATGTCGTCATCGTCCCAACTCATTTCATTTCACCTTCCGTCGGCCCTCTCCCGGGCCTCTCGAATGTACTATGACAAGAATCCGTATTTGAAAGAACTGGGCAAAAGTGGCCAATGATTAGTCACTCTGCTCCTTCTTGCCGAGGCCGAGGCCAAGGAGCTCGTACCACTTCTTGACATAATCTTCAGCGAGCCAGTACACCTTGGACCTCTCCGAGCCACGGGTCACCACGACGCCGTCTTCCTGGAGCTTCTTCAGTCGCTCGCGCACGATCCTTCTGGAGGATGTCCCTCTGCGTTTCTTGAGCTTCTCGGTTATCTGGGATGTGTTCTGCCCATCACGGTCGAACAGTATTTTGACGATCTCCCTGGATATCGAGTCCTTGACGCCAGGCACGAGCAGGTCGGGAGATATCTCGCCGTATCTCTGGTAGAGGTCCATTAGTCGGAAGTAGCTGGAGGATATCTTCTGGAACCTCTCGAGATACTCGAGGAGCTGCGAGTACGGCGTGGCCACCTTCCTCATCGACTCTTCGAGTCCCTCCATCTTCTCCGAGAGGGACTTGATCTGCTCCTGGATGTCCTCCTCGACCATCGCTGTGTCAATGATATGCCGTGTATAACTCTTTTATTGGTGGAAGTCTTCGACCAGCTGATGAGCGACGGACGATTGACCTCCTCGAACACAGGGCCTCTGCCCAACGTGGTGCGACATGGAGACTCGTTGTTCACGGCCAATGCCGTGCCAGGCGCGACTGTGTACGGCGAGCGCCTCGTCGATATCGATGGGATTGAACACAGACAGTGGAATCCGATGAGGTCCAAGCTCGCCGCGCTGCTCCTGCTTTGCGAGCGGGAGCTGCCACTGAAGAGGGACAGCAGAGTGCTCTACCTCGGATCTGCCTCCGGTACGACAGCGTCTCATGTATCGGACATCTGCTCAGAAGGGATCGTTTACTGCGTGGAGGTTTCTCAGCGATCGTTCAGGGACCTCGTCGGCCTGTGCGAGGTTCGATCGAACATGATACCAATAATGGCCGACGCCTCTCTTCCGGAGGGCTTCGACTCCATGGTAGAACGAGTCGACTTCGTCTACCAAGACATCGCCCAGCGGCAGCAGACTGACATCTTCTTGACGAACATGCGGCATTTCGAGGCACCCGCTGGCGTTCTCATGCTCAAATCGCGCAGCGTCGATGTGAACCGCGACCCAAGAAGGGTGTTCGCCGAAGTCAAGGGGAAGCTGTCGGCAGAGGGATTGCATGTGGTGGAGGCGGTGGAACTCGAGCGCTACTCCAAAGACCATGCGGCGTTCGTTGTGGAGGCCGGCCTTTGACGCACAGGTTCGTTTATGCGGTGGCATTCGACGGTGACGGTTTCGTCATGGTCCGCCACCGGAGGCGGGGCTGGGAGATGCCTGGAGGGCATGTCGAGGAGGGCGAGGCCCCTCGCGACGCCGCCATCAGGGAGTTCGAGGAGGAGACCGGCATGGGCTTCGACATAGTCAAACAGATAGACCTTGGAGAGGGGACGGTGTTCGCTGGTGTGGTACGTAATGCCACGCGCTCCTCGCCGCTTCCTGAGGAGATAACCGAGGTCAAGACCTTCCGCGAGCTGCCCGGGGGCCTGTCCTTCCCGTTGGTGGAGTACGAGCGGGTGCTGGCCATGGCCCGAGATGCCGTAGAAAGCTTTAAAAGAAGGAAGGGTATAAGCGCTTCTGCTTCGCCACTTATGAAACCCCTTTCATCGGAGTAGATACACAATGTCGAGGATGCATGCCAGCCGACGCGGCCGCTCTGGCTCGAAGAGGCCTTTGACAGATAAGGTCCCCGAATGGGTTCAGCAGTCGCCAGAGGAGGTAAAGAACTTGGTGGCGAAGATGGCCGGAGAGGGTATCTCCATGGCCAAGATAGGGCTTATACTGCGTGACCAACACGCCGTTCCCAACGTGAGGCTCGTGACGGGGATGAGCATGAAGGAGATCTGCGCGGAGAAGGGTGTCAAGTTCGAGTTGCCAGAGGATCTCACCGCCCTTATGAGACGGGCGGTCAAGCTCAGCGGCCATGTCAAGACCAACAAGAAGGACATGCACAACATCCGCGGAATGCATCTGATAGAGTCCAAGATCCGCAGGCTGGTGAAGTATTACAAGCGAGAGGGTGTCCTCCCGGAAGGATGGAACTACTCGCTGTCTACCGCCGCACTGCAAGTAGAGTGATGAGCTCATGAGCGGGAGCGTGACTCTCCCGGCAGAATTCTCAGAAGCGCTCGGCCACGTGGCGAAAGCCTTGCGCTCGAACGGGCAGCTCAGGGTCGTGACGCACTACGACGCCGACGGCATCGCCGCAGGGGCGGTTCTCGCTGGGGCGTTGGCTCGCGAGGACCGGCAGTTCCATCTCACGATGGCGAAGGGCTTCGATGACGACCTCATGGACAGGCTGACCAAGGAGGGCAACGACATGGTCGTATTCCTCGACATGGGCTCTGGCCAGATAGACAAGCTGGAGACACTCGAGGGCGTCACCATAGCACTGGACCACCACAAGCCGGTGCGCAAGTCAAGAAAGGTGCTCCAGGTCAACCCGCATTTTCACGGCATCAACGGCATGACCGAGGCGTGCTCATCCACCCTCAGCCTTCTTCTTGCCATCACCCTCGACCCGCGTAACTGGGCCCTATCCCCGATCGCCCTCGCTGGCGCGGTGGGGGACCGACAGCACATGGGTGGGATGAAGGGCCTGAACCAGCAGGTGCTCGACCAGGCGGCTGAAAAGGAGTATCTGTCAATCCAGAAGAGCCTCAATCTGAAAGGCACGACAATTTTCAAGGCCATCGCGGATTCGGTGGACCCGTACTTCGTCGGACTATCTGGCAGAGGGGAGAACGTGACTGCCTTCTTGGACTCAATGAAGATTAACCCCGATACCGCCCTTGGCTCGTTGGACGATTTCTACAGGCGCAAACTGACGTCGATGCTCTCTCTCCGCCTCATGGGCCAGGGATGCCGTCCGGAGACCGTCGAGGAGCTGGTGACCGATGTAATGTGGATCCCCACGATGGAGCTGAGCGCAGCAGACCTCGCAGACCTGCTCAACGCATGCGGCAGGCTCGGCCACGAGTCGCTTGGGTTGGCATTGTGCTTGGGCGACAAGGGTGCCAGGGACGAGGCAGACTCTCTCAGGAGCGAGTACAACGCCAGGCTGAGGGACCGGCTCATGTTCATCGAGACCGAAGGCGTCGAGCAGCGCGACCACATACAGCACTTCGAAGCTCCGGTAGCGTCTATGGCCGGCGCCGAGTGCGGGCTCGCGATGCAGTACATCCTCGACCAGGCCAAGCCAACTCTGGCGCTGTCGACCGTCGGCAGCAAGATCAAGGTCTCCAGCCGCGGGACGAAGTACTTGGTGTCAAAGGGGCTCGACCTCGCCGCCGCCCTAAAGAAGGCGGCTGAAGGCGTCGGCGGCGGCGGCGGAGGACACGCGGTTGCGTCGGGCGCGACGATACCCGCGAACAAGAAGGAAGACTTCATCGCATCTTGCGATTCGATCGTGGGCCGTCAGCTTGACTGAGAAAGTTGAATAGAGCGGTAGCCAATGGTGTATGCGGGGAGATCGTATTGAAGTGCAGCACTTGCGGAAAGGATGTTCCTGACGACATGCGCTTCTGTGGCTACTGTGGAAAGCTAGTCAGACCTGCCGAAAAGCCCACGGGCAAACAGGTTCAGACCGCCGCCTCACACAGGCGATGCGTCTCCTGCGGCAGGTCGATATCGTGGGACGCCAACGCGTGTCAGTACTGTGGTCACGACTACAGAGGCAGATGAACTGGCGCGAAGGGTTTCTTGTGGATCTTCGAGCGCTGTTTAGAACCTGTAGGTACCGCCGAACACCAGCCACGCGAGCGTCGACTTCGCCGTCAGGCTGAGGATGATGTACACCTTCTCGCCGTACAAGTAATCAGCCCATTTGCCCTTGCCGCGGTACTGTAGCGCCATGTTGATGGCGAATACATTGAAGAACGCCGCTAGCATGAAGTATATCGCGTAAACGAACAGAGGCACGGAATCTGGGCTGTGCAATATCGCGCCGAAGAAGTATATGCCGAGGACTATCCATGGCACGAGCCCCGCGAAGCAGCCCATGATGTAAGCGGACCAGTCGGTCTTCTCCGTCGTCTGGTTGTGCAGCTCCATCATCAAGCCGAACAGGTTCATAGTCGCGTTCAGGGCGAATATCAGCATCAGACTGGCGAGCTCGAATATGCCGACCAATATGGCGATGAGCACTATCATGATGGATGAGCTTATGGCGTACTCGACCCACCTGGCGTAGTTGATTCCCTTCCTCAGGTTCGCCACGTACCACTCGTAGGCGTACGTGGCCAGTGACAAGTGCGCTATCGCAGATACGAACAGGAACGATGCCACGAGCGGTCCCAGGGGCACCGAGGCGATCACATCCTGGACGGATACTATCTGCCCGTTCTCATAGTCCAGGAATGTGGTCCATATCTGACCCTTGCCAGGCGGGGCGAGCCAGAGCATCAGCGCGCCCTGGAATAGGTGCAGAAGGCCCATGGCAAGGTTGAAATTCTTCAGCTTCACGAACTTAGTCTCATCAGAAGCCTCTACGCCAATCCCTCCTCGACGGAAGAGTGATGTAGAGCGTTAATATCATTTTCCATGAATTGTTCGGTTTCGTCGTATATCTTGAACGATGTCAGCTCATCCAAGGGAGATCGACTTCGTCCGTTCTGAACCGTTGCCTGACGGCGCTCTCGCCTATGGGCGTTCGCACGCCAGCTGCATGCATGACGATTCCAGTCCAGGCTATCATGGCCCCATTGTCAACGCACAGCGGCCCAGGGGGGACATACATCGTCGCCCCGCGCTCCTCCGCCATGATTCTGACCATCTCTTGGAGGCGCTTGTTCTGGACGACTCCGCCGCCGAGCAAGACCTGGTCCTTTTCCACATGCGCCATCGCACGTTCGGTAACCTCGACGAGCATGGCGAAGCAGGTCTCCTGTATTGAGTGACATATGTCCTCGAGGCGTTCGCCGTTCCGGCGAAGTTGGAGCGCGGCAGTCAATATGCCCGAGAACGCGACATCCATCCCCTTGACGCTGTACGGCAAGTCTAGGAGCTTGCTGCCTTCCTTTGCACGTCTTTCCAGGTGAGGCCCTGCGGGGAACGGCATGCCAACGGACCTCCCGAACTTGTCGATCATGTTGCCGATGCCGACGTCTAGCGTCTCCCCGAAAACACGGTATCTCCCACCGGAATACGCTATCACCTGTGTATTCCCGCCTGAAGCGTACAGGAGTGTAGGGTCCTCGCATCCCGTGACTTTCCGGCCTATCTCGAGATGGGCGACGCAATGATTGACACCAATCAAGTCCACGCCTATTGACAGCGACAGAGCTCTCGCGGCGGTCGCCGCCGTTCTCAGACATGGTCCCAGGCCCGGCCCCTGGGAGAACGCGACCAGGCCGATGTCGTCGTATGATTGACCAGCCTCCTCCATGGCGCGATGTATGATAGGAACCACGTTCTCCGCATGGTGGTTCGCCGCTTCGCGAGGGTGTATGCCTCCCTTCGACCCATCTATCATCTTGGTAAGGTTGGCGAGGACGGTGCAGTCCTGGTCTACCAGCCCGACGCCTATTGTGTGGGCGGTGCCTTCGATGCCGAGACAGATCATCGGCGGTTAATCGACTGAGGGGTAAAAAGGATATGGTTCGTCCACGAGCGACCAGTGGTCGCTGACGCGCCTCGCCCTCAGACTATCTGGACTAGGCGTCCGACTCCCTGGGCCAAGGCGGTGTCATAGACTATCTTCGCCGTGAGGCAGTCCTGGACCGCGAGTCCGGTCGAGCAGAACACGGTCACCTCCGACTCGCTCCGCCTTCCGACACTCATGCCGGCGACTATCTCCCCGATCTCGCCGTCGATCTCGTTCCGGGTGACCTCACCCTTCGACAGCGGGACGTTGATCTCACCGGAATGGCTCGCCTGCTCCCAGTCGTCGATTATGACCTGTGCCCGCTTGAGAATCGCGGGGTCGAGTTCCTGCTTGCCAGGGGCGTCGGCGCCTATGCAGTTGATGTGGGCGCCGTCCTTGACCCAGTCGTTCATAACTATGGGCGCGCGCGACGATGTCGCCGTGACGATTATGTCGCAGCCCTCGACGGCGTCCTCTGGCGAGGTGGTCGCCCGGACCTTGCCGATCTGGTCTCCGTAGAGCCTCCTGAATTGGCGGGCTGCGGCCTTGGTCTTCTCAGCGTCGATGTCGAACAGACGCACCTCGTCGAAGTGTCCGTACTGCGTTATGAGCGCCATCATCTGCGTCCTCGCCTGGTTTCCGGCGCCTATGATGCTGAGGCTCTTCGGGTTCTTGTTGGCAAGATACTTCGAGGCCACCGCCGACGCCGCTCCGGTCCGCATGTCTGTTATGTGGGTAGCGTCCATGATGGCCATCGGGGCACCATTGTGAGGGCTCACGAGCACGAGCAACCCCATGACGGTCCTCAAGCCGTGCTCCTTGGCGTTACGCGGGTGGACGTTGACAATCTTGACGGCCGAGACGTCCATGTCCTCGACATAAGAAGGCATTGTGCGTAGGTCGCCATCGAACTTGTCGTAGAACAGATACACCTTGGGTGGCATCTGGACCTTCGACAGCCCCTTGTGTCTGAACGCGTCCTCGACGGCTCCAATGACGTCCTTCATCTTCAGTAGTCTCTTCACCTGCCTTCCGGTGAGCAGAAGGGTCTTGACAGAAGCGTGCTGTGCGGTCATCGCAATACAACACTCCGTATGTCTTGCTAACGGGTGCAGGAATATAAGCGTATGCGAGCTAAAGGGCGATTTCTTCGTAACGATGTCAACTCTGTTCTCCAGCACCATCCGTCCTTCGTAGAGGCCCAATTGCAGCACATGCGTCGAATATTGGGAAACCGATTTATTTGAGTACGGTGTATCATGACCACCCGGGCAGCCTCTGGAGGCAGAGAACAGATATGTCGGATGAAGACCAGATCGAACATGGCGACATGAGAGCCCGCCTCATCGGGCTACTTAGATCCAGAGCAGACAGCATCGTGGAGCTCTGGACCGCGGAGGTCACATCAGCCCCTTACACCCGAATAGCCGATTTCACATTCCCCAAGGAGGCGCGAGCTGCCAGACTGAGTTCTTGCTTGGAGGCGCTGCTCAAACTCGCCGAGAACCCTGGCGATGCCGCTGCTCGCGAGATGCTCCGTGTCACCATCAGGGGCGAACATCTCCGAAGCATCGGCCTCGTCAAGATGGTATCCGACCATCACATCCTCCGCCGCATACTGCGCGGGTCTCTCAGGGAGGCACTCACGGCCGACGAGGCCATGTACGCGGAGTCGCTCATCGAAGAGATGGTTGACATATGCGTCGAGGAGACAGTTGTCATTGTGGAGCAGTATTTGGAGGCCCAGCGTGTTCTGACAAGATGTGCTTGGGATTCCGAGGGCTCGATTCCTGATCCTGACCAGACGTACGCGGCGTTCTGCAGGAGCGCTATGGAATACTTCGACGCAGATATGGTGGCACTCTTCCGGCTTAATGACGAGACCCGGGAGGCGTTTTGCATCGCATGCTTCTCCAAGGGCCTGAGCCTATCCAGATACGCCAGGGTCAACTATGGATCAGTGCCGCTGATTGCAGCCGCTATATCTGAACGCAAGCCGCTGTCCAGCATGGACCTGCGGATGGGCAGGGGCCAAGGGGTCAAACTGGTCAAGAATATGACCTTCGAACATGCGATGGCGATACCCCTGGTCAAGAACGGCGATGCCACGGCCCTTATGTTCGTGGGGGATAACGCCCGGCACTCGTACTACGCTCCGGAGGAGGTTGGAATCGCAGACGAGCTGTCGAGGCTCGTTGTGAGCGCCCTCGACAGCGTCGATACGATGAGGAAACTTGGCTTCCGCTCCCGGGCGCAGAAGGCACTGATAGACGCCGCGGCGGACATGCAGAAGGAGATCGATTCTCACGAAATATACAGGATACTCGCGGACAAGCTTGTGGACCTCATCCCCAGCGACGAGGTTGTGTTCTATGTGTTCGATTGGGCCAGGAACCTCTGCAACCCTGTCTATTCCACCGGCCCGTATGCTGCAGAGACGATGGCTGATAGGGATTTCCCTGCCAGCCTTGGCGTGGTTGGCGCTGTTGCCAGGACCAGGCGGGCGGAGATAATCGCCGATATGGAGACAGACCCCAGGGGCGAGCAGATACCGGACACTCCGGCCACTCACACGGCCATGCTCGCGGTGCCCATCCTGGGCAGGAAGGAGGTTCTGGGCGTCATTGAACTCATGAGGCACCTGCCTTCGAGCTTCTCGAGGGAGGAGCTTGAAATCGCGGTCATGTTCGCGAACCACGTGGCTGTGGCGTTGGAGAACGCTGGCCTGCTCAACGAAGTCATCAGGGTCAGGGACGAGGTCGAGCTGCACATAGACCTCCTGACGCATGACATCGCCAACTACAGCACTCCTCTTCTTGGCTACCTCGAATCGCTCAAGGAGAGAACGTCTCATGACCCCATCACGCTCGAGAAGGCGAGGATACAGGTCGAGAACATCTCCATGATAATCGCAATGGTGCGAACGTTGGCGAAGCTGCGTGGGATACGGCGTGATAAGCTGAGGCGCGTGGATGTAAAGCCATCGATGGAAGCGGCTGTCATCGCAATCCGAAAGTACAGCGCGGGAGAGAAGATGACCCTCTCGTTGGACCTTCCGAATGGCCCGATGATGATCATGGCGGACGATCTGTTGCCCGAACTCTTCGTGAACTTGTTTCTCACCGCCATAAGGACGGGCAGGCACGAACCTGTCAACCTAGTGGTGTCGGCATCGCCCGATGAGGAGAACGAGCCCTCATGGGTCATCAGGGTGGTGCATCCTCAGAGGAGCATGCCCGATGACCTGAAACACAGGGTGATGCAGGTCACGAAGACCTCGAAATCGGAGCTGACTGGAGGCTTTGGGATAGGTTTGGCCTCTGCAAGGGGCATCGTCGAGAGATATTCCGGGAAGATGTGGATATCCGATGTCGACCGCGGAGACTCATCGAAGGGTTGCGTGTTCAACCTCAAGATACCCCGGGTGGAGTAACTCGATAAGTTTCGCCAGAAGTTTATGTACCGCGCTATCGTTCGTCATGCAGAGGCATGACGGAATGCCAAGGCGCAAGTACGGCAGGATGGTCAAGGCAGTACCTCCTGTCCCGGAAGAGAAGTGCAGATACTGCAGATTGGGTATGAACTGCCCTGTTCATAAGAAGAGGGTGTAGCTCCATCAAGAGCGCCCTCGCGGTGCCTATTCTTATCAGCTCAGCGGAAGGTTAATTGGCAGTATATGTTAATCCACGTATCGTGGGGGCGGTTATGAAGGAGTACGGGTTAATCGTCATCGGCTCCGGGGCGGGCATGAACGTCGTGAGCTCAGCTCTCGCGAGGAGCATGAAAGCCGCAGTCGTCGAAGAGGGTCCTCTGGGAGGTACGTGCCTTAACAGGGGCTGCATCCCATCGAAGGTATTGATGCACGCCGCAGACGCAATACGCGAGGCCGGAGCCGCCTCAGAGTCAGGTGTGGAATTATCGCTTGCCAAGGTGGATTTCCCGCGGCTAAAGAAGCGCATGTGGGACATCGTCCTCGACGGAAGGCATGAGATGGAGAGCGGAGTAAAAGGGACGAAAGGCCTCGATCTGTACAAAACGATCGGCTCCTTCGTGTCCGACCATACCCTGCGCGTCGGCAAGGACGAGATCACGGCTCCCCGCATAGTGATTGCATCGGGTGCGAGGGCACAGACTCCCAGGATACCCGGCCTCGACGATGTGGATTATCATACGTACAGGACGATATTCGACGTAGAGGAACAGCCCGAGAGCATAGCCATACTGGGCGGAGGGTACATCGGGTGCGAGTTCACCCACTTCTTCTCCGCCATCGGCTCCAAGGTTGTTCTTATCGGGCGCAATCCCCTGTTGTTGCCTAGGGAGGAGCCAGAGACGAGCGCCCTCGTCAAGAAGAGGCTCTCGGGCCATGCGGAGGTCTATACAGGCACTGATGTCCTTCGCGTGGAACGCGGCTCCAATGGAATCAAGCTGCTGATATCCGATGCGAAGAGCAAGGAAGAGCGAGCCGTCGAGACCAGACTCTTGCTCGTCGCTACTGGCGTTAGGCCGAACTCCGATTTGCTCAAGCCGGAAAACACCGGAGTCAAGACCGACGGCAAGGGATGGATACTGACAAACCAATTCCTTGAGACCTCAAAGCCTGGAATATTCGCCCTCGGCGACGCCCTGGGACGCAACATGTTCAGGCACACTGCCAACTACCAGGCGGGGATAGTCGAGCATAATCTTTGGGAGAAGGACAAGCGTTCCATGGACCTGCACGCGGTGCCACATGCGGTATTCACCTATCCCCAGGTGGGCCAGGTCGGCATGACTGAGGAGGAGGCGAAGTCGCAGACGAAGGTCCTTGTCGGCATCGCGAAGTACATGGACACCGCGATGGGGTATGCGTACGGCGACCCCGATGCATTCGTCAAAGTCGTCGTTGAGCATCCAACGAGGCGCATACTCGGCGCTACTGTGGTCGGCCCGCAGGCGGCGACGCTCGTGCAGCAGATGGTCAACATGATGAGCTCTGGGGACCAAACGTACTACCCGCTCGCGCACGCGCAGATAATACATCCGACCCTGACGGAGGCGTTAGCTTCCGCGATAGGTCGTCTTAGGCCGGCCAATTTCGAGCCCGAGCACAAGCACGTTCACAGCGCCCGCTGACGATCACAGGTCGCGGTATCACTCCATGAGCCTCCCCTGTAGCGACTTCTCCGAGACCTCCTCCGCGAGGACATTACGGTATCTGTCTAGTATGGACTCTCTGTCGAGCATGCCCACCAACCTATTGGGCTTGTTAGGGTCGACCACGGGAAGGTGCCCGAGCTTGCGCAACACCATCTTCTCCATCGCCGTCTGGAGCGTCTCGTCGGGATACACGGTCACCACGCGCTTGGTCATGATGTCCCTTACCAGAGCGTCGCGCTTGTCGCTCTCGAAAGCCTTCCTGATGTCCGTGAGCGTGATGATTCCAGTGAGGCGGCCGTCAGCGGAGACCACAGGGAATCCCTTCTTGCCCGTGTAGAGGTGCATGTCAACGACCTTTCGGAGTGGAGTGTCGTCCTTGACCGTGGTGTAGTCGGCGACCATAGCGTCCTTCACACGTGCAGATTCGAGTATGTTTACCGACAGGTCGTGCACGAATCTGATGCCCTGTTTGGCCAGCTTCGCAGTGTATATAGTCTCCTTTGAGAGCAGGCTGCTGACCGCATCGGCGATCACGCATGCGAACATGAGCGGGAGGATGATCTCATAGGCCGAGGTCATCTCGAACAGCATGAGTATCGCCGTGAGCGTCGCCCTGCTGGTGGCGGCGAAGACCGCCGCCATGCCAACCATCGCATACGCTCCGTAACTCGCGGTGTCGAAAGGTGAAACCGTGGTCACGAAGATGCCGAAGCCCGCTCCAAGCATCGCCCCCAGAAAGAGCGACGGACCGAACAGCCCTCCCGAGCCGCCGGATCCCATGGTGAGCGAAGTGGCCAGCATCTTAAGTATGAGCAGAACGGCGAAGAAGGCAATGGCCATCAAGGGCGCGGCTGGAGTCTCCAGGCTGCTGTTGAGCACATCGGCGACGCTGTCGTATCCGACGCCCATAGCGTGTGGGTAGAATAGGCCGATCGCACCGACGAAGAGCCCGCCGATAATCGGCTTGACATACATGGGAATCGATATCGAGTCGAACGCATCCTCTATCTTGTAGAAGACCTTGATGAATAGCACACCAGCTAGCCCGGCCAGGACGCCCAATCCGAGATACAGGCCGAGCTCGTACGGGTTCTCCAGTCTGTACTCGAAGACGATGTCGAAGGTCGGGTAGTCGCCCAGGAATGTTCTGGAGATGAGCGTGGCGAACACCGTCGAAATGATGAGAGGTATGAACGACCTCGTGCGGAACTCGAGCAGAAGGAGCTCAATTGCGAAGACTGCTCCGGCAATCGGGGTGTTAAACGTTGCCGCGATGGCTCCCGAGGCACCGCAGGCGACCATTATCCTCAGTTCTGTGCTGGTCAGCTTCAGCGCCTGGCCTACGGCCGACGCGAACGAAGCGCCTATCTGCACGATGGGGCCTTCTCGCCCTCCGGAGCCTCCTGAGGCGAGTGTTATGGAGGACGCCAATGCCTTCAATCCAGGTACCCTCGCCCTGAATCGCGCGCGGTTGGCGACTATGCCTCTCATGACGTCAGCAACGCCCGCGCCTTTGACCTCGGGGGCTAGCCAATAGACAATCACTCCCACGAAGACGGCGCCTATTGCCGGCACGGCGACGATCCAGACGCCCATGGAGTTGTCCATCGGCGTCCCGCCAATGAAGAACAGATGCTGGAACGCGTCTATCATCCACCTGAAGGCTATGGCGATGAACGCGCCGAAGACTCCGATGATGGCGGCGAGCACGTTGAGCTTGCCGTACTCCCTCATGAACTCGCTGCGGATGTATCCCCGCAGAGTCTTCTGGAACTCTCCGAACACGTCCACCAAACCCCCTTCGCCCGAGATTCACGCCTGGCGGTCGCAAGAGGTCGCCAAGTGGATCGGGCAATGGGCAATTCTGAGTGTGTAGCACGTCCAAACCCTCTGGGTTCGGACCTTTCACGGACTGGGTGAAGTGTCACGTCCGAGATATTACTTTCTCACAAGCGGTTCCAGCTTCTACTGTAAGTATGGCTATTGGCTGCGATTGCTGCTTGCATTTGCCCCTTCCCTTCCCCTTGACGTTCAGGGCCATGATCGATTCGTCGATGTATTCGCTGCCTTCCTTCATTGCGTTGGGCACCCTGCAGATCTCGGCGAAGCCAAGCTGCTCGTAGAGCGTCCGAGCTGATTTGTTGTAATCAAGGACACTCAGTTCGATGGTTTCGAGCCCTGAAATTCGTTCCTTTGCGAGCTCGATGCACGCGGTCATAATCGCCTTCCCGATGCCTATCATCCTCACTGCCTTTGCGAGGACGACGCCGATGACCGCTCTGTGACTTTCCTTCCACATGCGTCTGCTGATGTCGCAGTTGCCAACGATCTTGCCGTCTACTTCAGCTACGAGCAAGACTGTAGTTCTCCTCCTTATCTCACCGAGCCTCGCCTTCAACCATTCGCTCTCCTCCTTGAGGGTGACGGGCCTGTCCATCACGATGCCTGACCTGTCCTCCCGTATGACCGAGTTGATGAACCTCATCAACGCTTCGGCATCGGCGATGGTCGGCTCTCTGAAGATGACGGTTGTTCCATCCTTGGCGGTGAACTCCTTCCGGAACACGAAACCGAATAAACCAAAGGGGTTAATGAATGGTGCTATTGCATCCTCTTTCCGCCTCTGGTCTATGAAGTGCTCGACGTGTTCCTCAGTCAAGGAAGGCGGGGGTGGATCACGATGGAAGAATGACATCATGGGACTGGCGAATGTCGAAGCCCTCTGAAGAAGTGCCCTCCAGAATCATCGATATGCGCTGTCAATCTTGATGGTGGAGCGAATGTGCAAACCTCTTGTCTTTTGCCCTTGGCCGATGTCACGCTGGGAAATCGATAAATAGCAGCTACCGGATGGCTTCGTGTAAGGGTTGCCAGGGGGAGCACGAACGCCATGCCGTTCCATCGCGTTCGATACGGGTGAGATGTTGGAGAAATTCACGCCTTGTGAGTTGAATGGAGACGAGAAGCGCAGCAGAGCGGACGCGTATTTCGACATCCTGGCTCACGATGTGACAAATCTGATATCACCAATCATGGTCCATGCCGAATTCATCAGTCTCAACAAGGAGCTGCCAAGAGAGGCAAGGATTTCCGCCGCCAAGATGGTTAGACAAATTCGCCGAACAGCCAACTTCATCCTCAGCTTCAGAATGCTTCACGAGATCGCCTCCAACCCTCCGACGGAGCCTGAATTGTATGATATCCACAACCTCGCGCAGCTCATACAGGAGACCGCATCAAGTGAGTATCCTTTCAGGAGGCTTTCGATACGTGTGACGGCATCTCCCGAGGGTGTGGTCAAGATCCTTGGCGCTGAATACATCAGGAGGATCATGACGGGGCTTGTGGATAATGCCATAAGAAACGCCCTCCGCTCCGATGTCGAAGTTGAGATGACCTTCTCCGCCGTGAGAGACGATGAAGGTCGGCCTGTGTGGAGGTGTGAGGTCATTGATGACGGACCCGGAGTCCCTGACGATCTGAAAGCCGAGCTCATGCAGCCGTTCGAGACGTCGAAGCGACTCACTAGGAGGTCGCCTTCGAGCCTGATGTTCTTCTCTGCGATCCTTGAACATCTTGGCGGATGCCTTCGAATTGAGGATAGGGTGCCAGGAGACATGAGCAAGGGAACCCGAGCTGTGGTGGAGTTGCCCAAAGGCCAGGATGTCGACGGCGTTCATTAGCGACCCGCTATTCTGCCGTGCTCTAATTGTCCGCATCAGGCATCGACTTCTTGGCCGAGCTTATTGTGTTCGCGACCTTGCCAGGTTCACAGCCTAAGAATGCATAGTCCCAAGACATTTTCTCAAGATCCCCAGCCTCAGTTGCCACTTGGTTTACTGCGTGGCCGGACCTGTTTCGGTGTTCGATGATTTCCGAGAGCCTGCAGCGCACCTTCGCCCTTGCCTCCTCTGGAAGGAAGTTGACAAGCCAGTTCGTGACGGGCATATGCGGCGGTTTTGACGGTAATGATATAGGCGATGAAGTCGCTCGTGAAACGTCCTTCAGTGCAAGGGCAGAGGTGATGAAGTTGAAAGCGGTGATAGCGGTAGACAGTGTGTATGGCAATACGAAGCTGGTAGCGGAGGCGTTCAAGGAGGAGATCGAGAAGGCCGGACACGAGGTCGAGCTCATCAACCTCAGGAAGGAATTCCGCGTCCCGTCTGAAGGCGACCTATTGTTCATCGGCTCGCCGACGCGGGTCGCGAAGATGACGGCAAAGGCAAAGAAGTTCGTGAAGAAGTTGGACGCCGCCGCATGGAGCGGCAAGACGGTGGTCGTGTTCGATACCCACATGCCTCTCCCAGACGACCCGGAGAAGCAGAAGAAGGCCATGAAGTGGGTCGAACCAGGCGCTGCCGGGAGGCTAAGCGTCCTCACTGCCGAGCGAGGTCTGAAGGTCCACTCGCCGCCTCTGAGGTTCATGGTCTCAGACATGAAGGGACCACTGGCACCCGGAGAGCTAGAGAAAGCCAGGGCGCTCGCCCGCGAGATAATCGCTTGATTCAATTGTGGGATCGTGTCAGAAGTTGAGCATCAGGCGAGCTGAGCCCGCATCGGCTCTCCTGACACATGCAGAATCCGAGGGTGAGCCACTCTGGACAAGTCGCGCGGGAACATTAGCACATTGAAGAGAAGTATGGAATGAAGTCTTTCAGCAGGGCGAGAGTAACGGCCCAGGCATCCGTTTGAGCTCGGCTCCACTAGTATGCTCATGTTCCTGCCGAGCGGCGCTTGCGTGTTCATGGGCGATTCGGTGATTTGCAGTGATTGTATCAGGAATGATAATCGAGCTCTTGTGCGCAACTCTCACCAAGCCTGTTCTAATGCTATTCCGCCTTGTGGAAATGGGAAATGTCGCCCGCCTCGGTTCCACCCACGGGCGCACTTGCCCTATCATAGAGTCGGTCCCTATCCCTGTCATTATCTCCATGGGTTTGCGATGAGCCGCTCCGAGGCAAACTGCCTCGACACTTTGCCAGTCGTGGCGTACCTGTACAGCGCCGCAACTAGGACTCCGCTGGCTGCTGATGCCACAATCGCCAACGCGATCCAGTATATCAGGGTGATGACGATGCCTATGATCGCTCCGGTGATTCCGCCGAGCAGTGCGCCCATGACGATGATTGGCAGCCCCAGAAGCCCGAGTAGGAAGAATATGAGCCCGAGTCCGAGGCCGCCTGATAAGGTCTCTCCCCAGACGTTCTTGAATATTCCACTACTGCGCTTCATCGCGCTCAACGGGCCGAGCTTCTCGAATATGAGGACGGGGACCACGAAGAAGGTTGCGAGCGCCCATGCGATACCTACGATGCCGACAAGGATCTTACCGAGGAATCCGACCCTTTGCTGAATTGCCCTGAGAATGAGGCCAACTGTCGCGGCAAACAGCGCCCATGCGACGATTCTGCCGAGGTTCTCCCGTGCGATTCTGAAGCCGTCCCGAAGGTGCGGTACGCCATCTTCCAGACGGATCATAGCACAGCCGATGAGCGCTGCATTGAAGAAGACGACAACGAAGTACGCGAGGACGTAGGCCGCTATGAGCATGCCGATGAAGACGTAGTCGGTCATGCCATCGTACATCCCGTCCCACCCGACAGATAGGTACATGCCTCCAAGGAAACCGCCAATGATGAGTATTGTGAACACACCAGACAACACTGGGAAGAGCAGTAATTCCTTGTCCTTCTTTATAACTCTCAGGCTTGTCTTTGCCATCTCCCACCCACGCGATATCCTGCCCATGGCTCTTCCTCCCCGGGCGCTGTTGCCAGTGCCTAGGGTGATGGATGATTTGCAGTTGTAATAAGTCTTGCCATGGTCATCCGTTGTGATTTGCGATGAGACGCGGGGTGCGGAAATCAATATTAGAGGCATTTGTATTGGGAGTTGGGGGTTACCATGAAACCTGCACTGTTCGTCCAGGATATCCAGAACGCCTGGCTATATGACCCTGACAGCAACCAGAACTTGAGGAAGTCCGTGGAGAAGCGTCTTGCCCTCATCAACGAGTCGATTGCCTGGTTCAGGATGAGGAAGCTCCCTATCATCGTGGGATATACTGAGATCGAAGAGGAGGGATTGGTTCCTGGCACTGAGAGTTTCGAAGTCCCGGAGTCGGTCGATATCGAGGAGACCGACTTCAAGGTCACGAAGCGACATGCGAGCGCCTTCGCCAACCCTGAGCTTGGAGCTATGCTCAAGAGAGAAGGATGTGACACCATGGTGATCTTGGGATTGAGTGCGAGCGGGTGTGTGCTGGCGACATATTTCAGCGCATTCGACTGGGATGTGTGCCCTTACCTGCTCAGGGGTGGCGTTGCATCCGCCAACGAGGAGCATGTGCGGTTCGCGGAGGACATCTGCGATACCATAAGCCTGCAAGAACTCGACAGAAGTTTGAACGGTGAGTAGATTTACATCTGGAAATAGTGAAGGATTTAAATCCGAGTTCGATTCACCCATGATTGAAATCAGATAGACGGCAGGAGATTCAGGTGTGCTCTACATCTGAATCGGGTGCCTCGACGATTGTGCCAACCTTTGATAGCCGTGCCGTAAAGGACATATTCCTAAGACTCTGGTCACGGACAAAGACCACAAAGGCATCGAGAAAGACTGTGAAGACATGAATGCCATCGATGGCAAGGCACCATGGAAGTGAGAATATGAGGAAGGGATTCGAGAGCGAGTTGGGCAGAAGCATATCTGGGCAGAAAAAGGAGAGGAAGATCTTGGGCAAGGCATGGATCTCGCTGGCGCTAGGCGCGGTCCTCCTAGCTGGCAGCGCGTTGGCCGTCACGGCGCAATGGACTGGCGGCGAAAATGGCGCTGGTGTCGTTAACGGGGACCAAGACCAGATCAGAGATCCCGAGTTGAACCCCGATTGCACATGCGATTGCGACGGGATCTGTGACAACGACGCCGATGGAGACGGAATCTGCGACAACAAAGAGGACGGCACCTGCACACCCTGATCGCGCTTGGCCTGATTCCGACGCTCAGACTTGAGGGATAAACCATTCAAAGGCCTGTCGAGACGAGCCACACACCGGCAGGCGACCACTTTTCATATAGCCTGCGCCATCGCGCGCCTGTGGAGAACCAGGCAAGCTCTGGTAACACCCACTGTGTGCATCGACATCCCACACGGACCAGCAACTCAGCGGAAGACCGTTCGCTTGGCGTGGGAGAGGTCGCGAATCTAAATCTCGCTCGGACAACCGACTTCTTCTCGGAAAGGACATAGGGGCGGAAGAAATGAAAGGGGTTTGATGATTTCTCCCTGAATTTCGATTCCTGCTGATTGAAAGGGAGCCTGTAGGGCTGGAGTGAGCCCAACCCAGCCTGAACTCGTTCGTGGCCAGGGGGCGTTTTTCCGCATTCATTTGAACTGTCGGTATGTGAGGCCAGCCCGTCAGAATCTTTCAGTTGTCCTTCGATGGCTGCTGCGAAGGAGCCGGCATCGAACCGTTTCCAGTGCCCTTATGGCCTTTGCCAGCCGAGCCAAGAACCGGGAGAACGAGGAGGTCTCTTGATAGAAACGCCGATATACCCGGCGCTGATATCTACTCCAGAAGGTCGTCTGTGATAAATGCGTGGTGTGCTGAATCTCACAAAACGGCTCATTGACCTACGAAATCCAAGTAGGACGGAATTGCCATGATCCAAGTGACAACTGAGGACAACGTGACGCCATACCAAGTCGAAGCGAACCTCAAGATGGCCTATCTCAAGACGAGGAGATCTCATGATTCCAGGGTTCTCGAGGGATTTGTGACGCTCCTGGCGCATTTTCGGAAACACCACCTGGCCCTCCCCGCCCTTCTGCAGGAAACTGCAGATCTCATCAGAAGCCTGTTCACGCTGAGATATGTGATGATCGGTCTGAAGGGCCGAGACGGCAAGTACAGATACGAGTTCATGTCTGGGATGAGGGATGATTCATGGGCAGCGCACAGAAAGAAGGAGTACACACTGGAGTCGTTCTCGACAACTGTCCCAGGATGGTACAGTGCAGGGGTGATAAGCGACTTGACCCGGATTTACCTCGAGGAGAAGAACCCTCTGGGCCCCGGGTATGAGAACTCAGTCAACAGACCCGCGCTGTTGAGCATGCAGAGACCTTCGGTCGAATCGAGCCTGGAGGCGGACTTCTTCAATGCGCTCATCAAGGGTCCTAGGGACGAGTTGCTCGGATGGATAGAGTATCCCGGAACCGTTGGAGGGAAACTGCCCGACGCGTCTGTGATTAGGAGTATCGAAGTGTTCGCATCGATTCTGGCGGCCGCGATAACTTCCCAGGACGGGAAGAGAAGGGCACCGTAGCATCGGGAGGCTCAAAGCGGTTCGGAGCCAGATCACCGATGTGTCTAAGGGTTGTTCTGTGGCCGAAACACGAAGTAGACCATATTAGGTCTGAAGCGTCCTATGACAAGGGCCGAGTCTGTCAAGACCGTCTCTTCTCTTTCCAGTCGGCCCTCAACCCTTCCCAGTCGCTCCTCAGCATCGAGAAGAGGAGATCGTCGGCGAAGTTCCCGAACTCGTCGAAAAAGCGTTGCCTGAGCAGCCCTTCCCTCTTGAACCCGAGGTTCTTGATCATCTTGATCGAACGCTTGTTCCGAGGCATGATGTAGACCTCTATCCTGTTAAGCTCCATCCTCTCGAAGCCGAAGTCGATGACCGCCATCATCGCCTCGGTCATTATGCCCTTGCCCCAGTGCTCCTTAGCCAGATCGTAGCCCATCTCGGCCTGATAGCCCGCGGAAGGGGCCCACTTGTAGAAACCCAGTGTACCGATCGGCTGACCCTCTCCCTTGAGCGTTATGATCCATCTGAATCCCCGCCTCTTCCGGTACAAGTCGACCAAGTACTCTCTGAACTCTTCCCGTGCCACCGCCATGTTCTTCGGACCAGGCTCTCCCCCTCCCCAGACCATCTCGTGCCTCGAGAAGTGCTCAAAATACCACTCGACATCCTTCATCGTCGGCTGCTGGAGGATCAGGTGCTTCGTCCTGATCTCGGGGAACTTGCTGAAAGCAGTCTTCCTGTTCATCCTAGGCCTCCTCCCATCCGAGCTTCATTGCATACCCACTGTTGACATTGTCTGTCGTTTGAAATGCTTTCTTCTATGATTTGGCAAATAGATGCCCAGTAAACCTTTTGTGGTTCGGTCGCCGTAGCTGCGTAGCGAGGAGTGAATCTCCCAATCCCAGGAGTTCACACCGGCGGCATGTACCTTAACCGGTACCTCATCGTCCTTGGGAATGGGCTTTTCAATCTCGGCTAACCGGAAAACGGGCGGCGGTCCGGGTGATGTAAATGTTATCGCTTTCATGAGTTATCATCCTAATGAGTTAGGTTTTGTTGTCAGATACCACAGTGATGACCACATGTCCTTTCTTATGCCCTTTATCGACGTACCTATGAGCTTCTACGATCTGTTCCATCGGATAGCGCTTGTCTATGACTGGTTTCAACCTTCCCGCTTCTATGAGTTCCTTTAGGTAGGTCAGGTCTTCAGTCTTCAATTCTCCTCCGTATTTCTTATGAACGTCAAGATAGGTCCCGCCCTCCTTCAGACACTTTTTGCCTCGTGAAGAGGATATCTTATGTACGGCGTCAAAGACAACATCATATTTCTCACCCGTTTGGGTGAAATCTTCTTTTGTATAATCGATCACCTTATCAGCTCCCAGAGATTTCACCAATTCTAAATTCTTGGTACTGCATACTCCTGTAACCTCTGCCCCGAAGTTTTTGGCGAGCTGCACCGAATAGGTGCCGACACTTCCTGAAGCGCCGTATATCAGGACTTTTTGTCCGTTCTGGATATTAGCCTCTCTGATAGCAGCCAATGCTGTAATCCCCCCGGCAGGAACTGCAGTGGCTTCTTCAAAGGTCAAATTGGCCGGTTTTAATGCCACCAATCCTAGCTTTGCCCCTCCCCCTTCTTCAGGGACGCATTTATACTCAGCATAAGCACCAAAACCAAAACCGGTCAATGCAAAAACCTGATCACCTTCCTTGAATCGTTTTACATCTTTGCCTATTGTTTCAATTTCCCCGGCCAACTCCATTCCCAAAATGGGCATTTTCTTGGGTCTTAAGAGGCCATTGACCAATCTTACAAGAAATGGGTCTGCCTTTCGCAGTCTCGTGTCCCCTACGTGGGCTGTTGTCGCATATACCTTCACAAGTACTTCATTGTCCTTGGGAGTGGGTTTCTCCACCTCTTTGATCTTAAGGACTTCTGGCGGTCCGTATCTATCATATACAATTGCTCTCAACCAAACACCTCCTATAGATACGATGTTAATGATGCCAATATACATTTACTTGCGGTTGAGCCAAATCATAGAGACTGACCAGAACAACACAAGCGCTGGATAGCCTATTTGTCTACGGTGTAACCCTTAGATAAAGCAAAAGTGGGCCCAACCGGATTCGAACCGGTGATTTTCTGCATGTCAAGCAGATGTCATAACCACTAGACCATGGGCCCGTTCGGGGGCCAAGATAAGGCAAGGGGTTCTATAACACTTTCTGTCCTCGCATTGCCTGCCAGTCGTTGGGCTGATGCCTTTTTCTCCTCTCTCGGCAATAATCGGTGGTCATGTCCGATGAGACAGTGCTCGTTTATGTGGGGAAGGGATCCTCTCATTCATGGGTTTGGCTGGCCGACCTGTTCGAGGCCAGAGGGATGCTGGATGTCAGCTTCGTCGACGCTGCTGGATTCGTCCGAGGGCTCGATGACACACCCTCCTTGGCGGTGATATCGGGTGGTGACGGATTCGAGATCGCATCATCCTTGTCTGGCTTTGGCTTCAACGCCCTCAGGGAGTTCATAGGCCGGGGGGGCAGGTATCTCGGCATATGCGCCGGTGCCTACCTTCCATTGCCATCAAGAGTAGAACCGTTCTCCCAGCTGAATCTCTCGAATACGAGGATCAGGAATATCCGGATGGAGCCTACGACCTCAACAGAACCATCTCCGAGATTGGCCGTCAGATATGGTTCCTGCAGTGTGTTCCATCCGGTCAGAGGGGAAATGGTGATCGGAAACGGAACCGATACTCTCATCGCTCCGATCTACGGCGGACCAGTGTTCTCGGAGCCGACGGTCGACCGTCCAGTTCTCCGATATCTTTCGTTCACGCCTCGGACGACTCTGCAGGCCAACCTCCGGATGGCCGAGGAAGTCGTGATTGGCCACCCCGCGGTCGTGAAGTGCAATTTTGGGGACGGCCAGCTCATTTTGGCAGGACCGCATCTGGAACATCCTGAATTCCGCGAGGCGAACGACTGCTTCATGCGCCTTGCAAGGCTCCCGGACCAGGATCGCCCTCGGCATGACCTCCTATCGCGTGCGAAATCAGAGACCACAACGCTGGACCGTTCATTGGCCGACCTAAAGGTCACGATCACGGGCATGGAGCGGGCGACGTTCATAACGGGGGCCAAGCAATGGGATGGCAGCAGGATGCTCGAGCTTGCAGGGGCGATTGAGAGGCGGAGTGGTTCTATCGATGGCGACACTTCCCAAGCCGTTTCCGTTCTGTTGGACCGATCGCGCGAGAACCTGATGTCGGCGGGTCCTGACAGGGTATCGGACTCGGACTCCGCTCCCGATCTGCTCGTGGAAGCCGCTCGCCTCGTCGTCGACAACCATTTCCGCGCGGCGAGGGATGGGTTTATACTCGCCGATAATCATTAAAGCGAACATGCCTGACGGCAGGTACCTGAGCGAGAGGGTATGGCTCTACGCGCCGTTCTTCGCGTTCGTCATCATAGTCTCTGCCGTGATACTGCTCCTTCCGTACGAGACGGTATATGTGCGCGACAGGACGTACCTGCACCTGTTCCTCGTCACCGTTGTCGCGTGCACCGTCGTCTTCCTGCTTGGCACGCTGTACAACGCTCTGCTCTGGATGCGCGGCAGAGGCCTCGTATCGACGCCGGAGGGACGGCTCGTCTCTCTAAGCGCGAAGGCGTTGAGGCTGCTCTTCAGCAGGAGATTCGCCAGAGCAATCGGCGTCTTCGTGAAGGACGCGCTTTACCTGTCCAAACTGAAGGGTCGCAGCCGGACGAGATGGTTCATGCATCTCATGATACTCGGCGGGTTCGTGCTGATGTTCGCCCTCGACATCGTCGTCACGCTGTCTCTCGACCTGCTCAAATACGGACCCATGATAGACGAGGCCGGATGGGCCAAGCTGTGGGTGAGGGACTTCGGCTTCGAGGTTGCTGGCCTGATGATGCTTGCCGGGCTCTCCGTTGCGGCCGTGCGCAGGTTCGTCATCAAGCCGGCCATCCTCAGGACGGAGCTGCCTGACGCTGTGTCCATCATCTTCCTGTTGTCAGTCGTCGCCGGCGGCTTTGCGCTCGAGGCT